>SDBT01005433.1_pt1 | contig 21384 bp, 21 predicted proteins | sample 2277101 | NCBI WGS metagenome assembly SDBT01 (sample SAMN10404973, study PRJNA504765) | marine sediment metagenome | isolation source: marine sediment core GS10_PC15, 103 cmbsf | place: Arctic Ocean: Southern Knipovich Ridge | collected 2010
AGTTTCAGTTATCCAAAGGGACTGATGTAACTTTAGTTCTTCTTTAAAACTCTGTAGCGGGCTTATCTTAACGTTATAATCCCAACCATAACCCAAAACATATGCGGTGTTCCGTGAAAAGAGCTGAGCTATCGGAAAAATAACTTCTAAGCCATATCCCGCAATTTTAGCAGCTTTGATAACTTTCTGTTTGGTTGTCTTTGCTTCTTGCTCAGTCTCCTGCCTAACAGTGATGCGCTCAGCGAGCATTGGTTGCGCTGCCAACAGTGCGATTGTGATTGAAAATAGTAGTTTTTTCATATTTTAGTTCTTCGGGGTATTGAGTTTTTTGTTTTTAAGTTCTTTTATTTTTGCAATCAATGGTGCAGCAAAAGGTACATTTACTTTATTTCTTATTTTGTTCATAAGAGTTTTAGCAAGTGGCTTTAATTCTTTGTAAAGGCCATACGAACTATGCCCCAGTGAACCAAATAAAGTTACATTCTCTGCAGTAGATTGAAGTGCAGCTTGGCACTCACCATTACTAAATTCTTTAAATGGATCGCAAATTAATGGTGAATTACCGTCATTTAAAACACAAAGTATTAATAGAGATGCGGCGAATTCAGTGCCATATCCCGCAATTTTCGCAGCTTTGATAACTTTCTGTTTGGTAGTCATTTGCCCAGCTGATGAAGCTGTTGGTTCAGCAAAAACGGGCTGTATTGCCATACTCAGTAAAATAGGTGCTAAAAATAGCATCCGTATATTCATAAAATCCTCCAAATTTAGGCGTTTTTCCACTTTTTCTCTCTACCACTATTTTCTCATAATTTCGTCAGTCTGTCAAAAGCCCTTTTGGACTGCCAAATGCTTGATCTGAAGCGGTTTTTAAAGACAAAAAATGCTGCCTGATACCCCTTTAAAATTGATAAAAAACTATAGCAAAAGCGAGGGAATCGATCAAATTGAAAAATGAAGAGGCCTCAAACTGTTGCATGCGGTATTTATGATGTGCTACTGTTTCCTCGTATAATGTTTAATTTTGTGATGAGAGCAGATTGAAACGCATTTTACCGGGTCCCGAAAAAATACTTGCATTAAAATATGACTATGCTATGTATCGAATGTAATGAATCATATCTTCAACCCTTTTTTCCGGAGGATAGTCGATGAGGCAATATTGTATGGAACTCATTGGCACATTTTTCTTAACCCTAGCGGTTAGCATCACTGGTAACCCGATTGCTGTGGGCTTGATGTTCATGGCAATGTATTATATTGGGGAAGGAGTATCCGGTGGATACTACAACCCAGCATTAACGGTTGCTGCGTGGATGCGTGGTGTGCTTGCAATGGAGGAAATGCTCATTTATGCCGGGGTGCAAACCATCGGCGCATTTTTTGGTGTGTGGCTTTTCAGAGCACTTACCAATAATGTGTTTATGCCAGATGTAATGGCTGATCTTGGAATGGGAATGGCAATCCTAATTGAAGTATTGCTTGCTGCAGTACTTGCACTTGTATTGCTTACCGTTGCAACATCAAAAGATTACAAAGGCAGCGTGGTAAATGGTGCCGTGATAGGGCTTACCTTATCATCCGTACTTTTTGTTGGCAGTGGTATTGTTAACCCAGCAATCGCAGCTGGTTCATACCTTGGCCAATTATTTGTTGACGGTGGCGCGCTTCCACGTGAGCTATTGTTTGTTTATATTTGTGCACCACTTGTTGGCGGTGTGCTTGCGGCTCTTACATTTGATTATCTCCATCCTAATAAAAAATAAGAGCCTTGAACAAACCTTTTGTAGATCGAAAAGATGGTGGAACGCAACTTGCGCATAAACTACGCGCGTACAAAAATCAGCCAGACGTACTCATAATTGGTCTACCGCGTGGTGGTGTGGTAACAGCAGCGGAAGTTGCAAAAGAACTCAATCTGCCACTTGATATCGTGGTGCCCCGAAAAATCGGGGCACCTTTCAATCCAGAGCTTGCCGTTGGCGCAGTAACGCAAGATGGTGATGTGGTTTGGAATGAAGCTATTATCAAAAGCCATCATCTCACGCCAGAAGAGCTTGCGGATACGATTGAAAAAGAAATGGCTTAATAGCATCGCAGCTTATCACTGTATCGCCAGGGCAAACCTCCTCCTAATTTTAAAAATAAAACCATTATTCTCGTTGATGATGGCATTGCTACCGGAGCAACCATGCGGGCAGCTATTACGTATGTGAAAAAGCAAGGGGCTAAAAAAATTATAGTTGCCACGCCTGTAGCAACCGTTGATACGATGGAACAAATTGCCCAGGAAGTAGACAGCGTTGTTGCCGTTACACTCCCTAAAATATTTTTAGGCATTAGCGCATTTTACGAAGAGTTTCCTCAAACGGCAGACGATGAGGTGATAGCGATCCTTTCGGCATAGCTGAGCTCCTTCAAAATTCCCATTTTACCCCCATTTTATTACAATCAACTCTTGACCGCTTCTCTATGTAGCAGTACAATATAAATGAACAACTAGTAGCAGAGAAGGGGTGAATGAAACGGTGGAAAATAGAGTATTGGGACCCAGGAAGGGGCAAAAACCCCATCGAAAAGTGGTTTGATAAACTCACCAAAGAACAACTTAAATCGGTTGCCAAAGAGATAACCATGCTTCAAAAGGCAGGAAACGAACTCAAGCTGCCGCATAGCAGGGCGCTTGGAAAAGGGTTGTTTGAGTTAAGAGAACGTCGGTATGGCTATCGTATTTATTATGGGTTTCGGGGTGAGTTCGTCATCATATTATTTGCAGCCGGGGATAAAAAGAGCCAGGAAAAGGATATTGCAGTTGCTCGTGAGCGATTATCAGAGTTTAAGGAGGAATAACATATGAAAACAAAAAGCTTTCAAAAATATCTTGAAAGGCGTCTTGATAAAGACGAAATTGCAGAGATTAAACAGCATGCACAGCGTGAAATCAAAATCTTTAAATCATTGCAACAGATGCTTGCAGACATGATGTCTGACTATATGAAGAAAAACAAAATCGGGTTCAATGAGCTCGTTCGCATGCTCGATGCCTCTCCATCACAAGTGGCAAAAATACAACGCGGTGAGGCGAATTTGAGACTCTCAAGCTTAGCCCATCTATTTGCATTGATGGGCACAGAGCCCAAGGATTTTTTTAAAAACAGAAAGTAATCTGAAACTTTGATAGCCATGCACGTAATTTTATTTTAATGCCTTTTTAAGGCGAGAATATATCGTGTTTAGGTCCAACGAAATTTGTTTGGTCTCAGTTAGCGTTGGCAAAAAGTTAGTATCGCCAAACCATCGCGGCAGTATGTGAAAGTGAAGATGGCTTGGAATGCCAGCTCCTGCGGCTTTTCCCATATTTAAGCCAATATTAACCCCATCAGCCTTCAGCGTTTTTTTAATAATTTTGGCACTGTTTGAAATAAGTTCCATCAGTTCTGCACGTGAATTTTTTGAAAGTGTATCGAGTGTTGCTTTGTGTGCAAGTGGCATGATAAGGATATGGCCAGCATTATAGGGAAATCGATTGAGAATGATCACATTATGTTTGGTGCGTTTGATGATGAAGTTATCGGTATCTTTTTTTTGTTTGAAGATTTTACAAAAAATACAATCTTTTTCCGTGATTTTTTCCTTCTTAGTGCGTGCGGTTTGAGTAGTATAGGCACTCCGCCACGGAGCATACATGCGTTTCATTTCATTTTCCTTCTTTTAAACCAAACCCAAAAGGTGAACGATAATATAATCATGAGAGGTTCAGCGGGTAATCTCAATCGTGCATAGCCAAAACCTCCAGTCATACCAATAATAATGCCGATCATAGGGATGCAAATGAGCCAAACACGGGCCATATTTTTGGCAAAGGTTGATTGTTTTGTTGGAGTAATAATGAAACGCATTACAAAAGCCCATAATCCGGCAAAAAGACCAATCCATAAAAAAAATGCGCATAAAAATTCGGCCCAACATACTATTCGTACATACCATGGCATGCGATGAGTATAGAGAGCTTCAGCTATCTTTTCAGGTAAGAACTCTTCAAGTGGGTCATACCAATAAGAATTATCAAGCATCGGGATAAGCTGATACGAATATAAATCAAATGTAGTTTTTGTTACTTCTGCGAGCCATTCATAGGCAAAATACCATGGATGATTCATAACAATTGGGAGTGCTGAATTTTTGCATGCAGCCGGTGAAACATGCAAGCCAGTTCCAAACAATGATTGTCGCTTTTTGTATACTTCGTAAGCAGCAGCTTGTTGTGCAATTTTATGACATTCTATGAGCGGTTTGCCACTCGTTCGACGCAATATTTTTGGTACCGTAAAACAATTCAAATAATTGCCAATTGTCGGACAAAAAAACCATTCTCCGGTTAGTTTATAATTCCGCCAATACCAGGGAAAAATTGAGGCAACAAAAATAAGAAAAAATAAAAGTGCTTTTTTTGTGGTTGTTTTCCACGTTCCAATACCTGCAATAAAAATAAGTATCGAAGTAAAATAGGCAATAAATTCCCCCATCGGCCGCATCCAAGTATAAATTCCCAAACTAAAAGCTGCTGCAATAATGGAGATATAACTCCCGTGCGTGCCGACTAAATTTTTATACACAAATAAAAGAAAAAGATAAAAAAAGATGAGGGCGAGCCCCTCTGTAAGCAGATAGGTGCTTGCCAGTACAAGTCCAGGATGGAAAACGGCGATCCATCCTAAAATAGTGGCAATCGAAATGGTGTGCGTTAAAACATATGCAAGATAAAAGAGAATAATTGGAATGAAAGATGCACATAAAATTTGCATCCAAAGTGCGGTACATTGGGCCAAGCTATTTTTATCAAATTCCCAACTTTGGATTCCAAACAAGTAATAAAACAAGGCAAGAAATGGGGGATATCCAGGAGTGCGCCAAAAAATTGGTTCTTTGGTATCGATTCGATGCATTCCGTGTCCTGTTGCGATGCTCAGACTACAATTATGATAATCGCTACTATCAGCTTGTTTATAATAACCATGCGGTTGAATTACAAAAAGCATAACGCACGCACGAATAAGCAATGCTCCTAAAAAAAGAGATGCCGCATGTTTTGCAGAAAGGGGGCTGTTCATTGATTTTCCTGGGTTTGTTTCACGTCGTATTTTCCCTTGCCAATACTAGGTAATATGCTAAAGTTATCCCCTTGTAAAGTCACGTGTTGTTTGATCAGATAGGGAAATGGTAGCATGTCTCAAATGAAAGACTCTCCAGTTTTACTTATCGTTGGGACTCGTCCCGAAGGTATTAAGATGGCGCCCGTCTATCATGCGCTTAAGCGTGCTGGTATTCCAACCTTGCTTTGTTCTACTATGCAACACAATCAATTACTTGATGAAGTTTTTGATTTGTTTGAAATAGTACCTGATATTCGTTTAGATATTATGCGCCCAGGCCAGGATCTTTTTTATTTAACGCAGGCAATTTTGCAGAAAACAAAAGAAGTTTTCATGTCTGTGCATCCATCACTTGTTTTGGTCCATGGAGATACTACCTCAACTATGGCAGCCGCTTTGGCTGCTTTTTATTTACATATACCGGTGGGACATGTTGAAGCGGGTTTGCGCACTGATGATGTAGAATTACCATTTCCAGAAGAGATGAATCGCAGATTTGTTGGTATGATAGCTCGATTTCATTTTTCGCCAACGCCAGCTGCTGTTGCGCATTTATTAAAGCAGGGTATTTCTCTAAATCGTATTTTTTGTACTGGTAATACCATTGTTGATGCGTTGCATATTATTCGGGAAAAGATTCGTCAAGGTTCCATTACAATTCGAGGTGATATAAAAGAACGAATTGCATTAGCTCGGCAGGAAGGAGCAGAAATAGGCATTCTTACCGTGCATCGTCGTGAATCATTTAATGGACCGATTGAATCTATTTTGCAAACGATTAAGCAATGGGCACAAGAGCATCCTAATACAATGTGGTTTTATCCCTATCACCCTAATCCAATGGTAATAAATGCTATTCGTACCGTTGGGTTAACTGATATTAATAATTTTTATTTATGTGAGCCATTGGGATATAAAGAGCTTGTGTACCTTCTTGATAAGGCATCATATGTACTTACTGATTCTGGCGGTATTCAGGAAGAGGCGGTTAGTCTTTCAAAACCAGTACTTGTTTTGCGAGAAAAAACAGAACGAATGGAGGGGGTATTTATTGGGGGCGCTCGTATTGTTGGGAGTAATCCAACAGCTATAAAAAAAGGAATGGAATGGGCCGCCGCCTTTCGTGCACCGCGCACCCAAGGGATTGCCCAAATATATGGTGATGGTCACGCAGCGGAAAAAATTGTTGCTTTTATACAGGCACAATATGATCGATTTACCGAAGAGGATGCACAATGCACTTTAGACGATCAAATATCGGTTGAACCGAAACAAAAGGATACTGAGGTGAAAAATGTATGTGTTGTTGGATTAGGATATATTGGATTACCAACCGCCATTATAGCTGCTGAAAGTGGCTATAATGTTATTGGAGTTGATATTGATTCTAAGCGCATTGCGGAGATAAATAATGGTAATCCCATTATTCATGAGCCGGAAGCATACGAAAAATTACAATTTGTTTTAGGCTCGCATAATTTTAAAGCAACAACAAAAATTGAAGCGGCAGATTTTTTTATTATTGCCGTTCCAACACCGATTACCGATCAGAAGAAAGCAAATATTTCCTACGTTTATAATGCTATTGATGCGATAGCAACCGTTATTACAAAGGGAAATGTGGTAATTATTGAATCCACTATCCCTGTGGGGGTAACCGAACAAATAGCGGAGTATCTCTCCGAAAAAACCGAATTGAAAGCGGGTACCGATTTTTTTGTTGCGCACTGCCCTGAACGAGTGCTACCCGGTAATATTTTTTATGAACTGGTTGCAAATGATCGAATTATTGGCGGTATCAATAAAGATTCAGTGGAGTATGCAAAAAAATTTTATAAACCATTTGTAAGTGGCAGACTTTTTTTAACCAATGCCAAAACTGCTGAGATGGTGAAATTAATTGAAAATAGTTCGCGAGATGTGCAACTTGCTTTTGCGCATCAAGTGGGCTCTATGGCCCAATCGATCGGATTAAATCCATATGAAGTGATTTCACTTGCAAATAAACATCCCCGCGTAAATATTCTCAGGCCAACGTGTGGCGTTGGAGGCCATTGTATTGCGGTGGATCCGTGGTTTTTAGTGGAATCATTTCCGCACCATACGCCACTCATTAAAATGGCACGCCACATTAACGACGAAAAACCAACCGAGGTAATTGCTACTATTACGCGAGTAGTAAATGAATGGCGTAATAAAAATATCGGTTCATGTAAGCTTCTTTTGCTTGGAGCAAGTTATAAACCAAATGTGGAAGACTTGCGTGAATCACCGGCTCTTTCCATTGCAAAAGAAATGTTAAATGATACTACCATTCAAATGATGGTTTCAGATCCTCATGTTGATCGTATGGTTTTGAACGGCATTTTCGGTGACCGTGTTGTGAGCATGATTGATGGACTTGATCGCGCAAATGTTGTGGTTTTTTTAGTTGCACATGATCGTTTTAAATTGCTTGATCGAAAATTATTGGAAGGTAAAAGGATTCTCGATTTTTGTGGTGCTTTGTATGAAGCTTCTCATCAAGCAGGGGATGAACATATGTTTTGGCCTGCCCATAGTGTTATGGATTTTTTTATTGTAAACCAATCCCATGAAGGCGTTGATTCGCCATAAAAGGGACGTACATGAGGCAGTTGTTTTTAAATAAAGGAAACTTGGTTATTAAAGAAGTTGCCCAACCTCTGCTGCATGAGTCTTCGCTTTTAATTGCAGTGCATTATGCATATATAACGCCACAGACCGATCTTTCAAATATTAAAGCGCAGGGCGGTTTTTTAAGTAACATACCGCATAAAGTAAAGCGGGTGCTTGAAGCAGTTGCATCACATGCTGTTGAATCTGGAAAAAGCTTATCTATGATGCCAATAGGAGGCGGGTATTCATGTGCAGGCCGTGTGATATCAGTTGGTAAGAAGGTAACGCAATTTGCGCCGGGTGATTTTGTAGCCTGTAGTGATCCTGGATATTCCCCTCATGCGGATTTAGTATGTGTTCCAGAGAATTGCGCCGTAAAAGTTTCAAACAATAAATACCTCAAGCAAGCAAGCCTAATTTCACTTGCAGCGATTGCGCTGCAAGGGGTCAGAAGAGCTGATATTCAGATAGGTGAATGGATTGGAGTCTTTGGACTTAATATTATTGGTCTACTTACGGTCCAACTTGCAAAAATTGCGGGATGTTCTGTTGTAGCGATTGATGAGACTCAAGAAAGACTTGCACTAGCAACAAAATTAGGCGCTGATATTACGTTGCATACATCTCAAGATGAAATTCAAAAAGAAATCAGTTTGGTTACCGAACAGCACGGGCTTGATGCAATATTTTTATCAAGCCATGAAGCTAATCTTTTTGATTACTCTATTGCAGCTGCTCGCAAGAAAGGAAAATTGATTTTGGTTTGTGAAGGAATACATTCTTTGCATCAGACCAATACATTTAAGGATTTAGATATCATAGTTGCGGGAGCTAGGTTAAAAGATGACATGGATAATTATCCCTATTGCCAGGTGCGGTGGACTGATCATCGCAACATGCAGGCATGTTTGACGTTGCTTGAAAAAGGGCTGCTTTCTTTTGAGCCATTGGTTGAAAAACACATTTCAATTCAAAAATTACCGCACGCCTCAGATCAAATTCAAAAATTATTGTCAGTAGGGATTGTTCTTTCGTATGAACAAATAATAGCATCTGAAACATTCGATACGTTTAACGCAGAAAAAGGGATTGATCAAAAAGAGATGCGATTTATTCCCGCAGTTTCGGATGTTATTCGTGTTGGTATTATCGGAGGTGGTGATTTTACGCAATCAGTGATAACACCCCATATTGCAAAAATCAGAGGGGTTAAAATTGTTGGAATCTCAGATGAAAATGCAAAAAAAACGCGCAAGTTAGTCAATAAATATAACACTGCTCGATTATGTACCAAAGAAGAATTGCTTATAAGCGATATGGTAGATGTTGTTGTGATCGCGTCTTTTGATGCATTTCATGCAGAGCACGCTTTGCAAGCACTTCAACATGGAAAAGCTGTATTTCTTGAAAAGCCAATGGTAACAGATTTTAGCCAATTACAAAGACTTGTAACCTTTTTACGTAAAAAGCAAAATGCGCCATTTTGCGTTGATTATAGTTATTCATTTTCTCCCTTTGCGCAAAAAATAAAAATGATGGTAAAAAAACGGCGTACTCCCTTGATGGCCCATTATCGTATTAATCGAGAATTGATGAATAATGCACAAGGCATGGAGGAATCAATGGGGGCGGGGCGAATTATTGGTGATACATGCCAAATAATCGATCTTTTTTGTTATTTAACGGATGCACAACCAATCTCTATTTCAGTGGAAGCGATGCATTCATCACGAGATGATATTTTTCCAACTGATAATGTAAGCACGCAAATTGCCTTCAATGATGGATCAGTCTGTAGCTTTTTATATACCACTTTAGGGCATGCCGATATGGGTGCTGAACGTATGGAAATATATTACGATGGAAAAGTAATAGTAATGGAAGATTATATGGAGCTTTATGGTTTTGGCCTTTCCTCATGGTTTAATGAAACGATCATGAGCCCAGATAAAGGGCATGAAAAATTAATTTCTCAATTTTTTACAACGTTACAAAAAGATAACTATGTACCCCCAATCACTGTTGATCGATTATATTTGGTTGCACACGTAACGCTGTTAATTGATCAATTAGCTTGTGAAGGAGGAGGTAAAAAGGAGATGCCACAACTATGAGTATAAGAATGTTATTAATATTTTTAATAATTTGCTTTCAAGTAACAAACACGAAAGAACAACACGTGAATTATTATGGCATTGTGCTTGCTGGTGGCGTTGGAGAGCGATTGTGGCCATTAAGCCGTCGCGATAATCCAAAACAATTTTTATCGGTTGATTCTCAAAAAACATTGCTTGATCAATCAATTGAACGGCTTGCATTAACCATACCTCCTGAAAATCTTTGGCTTGTAATTTCCCAGCAACATTGCCACCAACTGAGTGCGTCTATGAAGGTAGGGAATGTACTTATCGAATCAAACGGGCGCAATACTGGGCCTGCAATACTATTTGCTTGTCTTGAACTTTATAAAAAAGATCCAAATGCAGTGGTAATTTTTGTCCCCGCGGACCCTTATATTCCGGCATCGGATTATGCACTGTTTGCAAAGTACGTGCAACAATCACTTGATTTTGTTGCTCAGCACGATGTTATTGGGCTTTTAGGTGTAAAGCCAACCTATCCTGCAACTGGCTATGGGTATATCGAATTTAATGAAAATCGAAACAAAAAGGGTCTATATAAAGTTGAGCGGTTCCACGAAAAGCCATCCTCTAAGCTTGCTTCATTTTATGTACAAATGCCCCATATGCTTTGGAATATTGGTATGTTTGCGGGAAAAGTATCGGTTTTTATTGATGAATTTCAACGCACTGCCCCGGATCTATATAATGAGGTAATTGCCTGGCAAACAGGGGAAAAAAAATACGATGAAATAACAAATATTTCCATTGATTATGCACTAATGGAACGCAGCGATCGGGCTTGGGTATTACCGGTTGATTTTTCGTGGTGCGATGTTGGCAATGTAGATGTTTTTCTTACTATAAAACGCACTCTGCAAAAAAATTTGAATTCAGTTATTGAAGTTAATTCTAAAAATAGTCTCGTTGATGTTCCAAGTAAATTGGTGGCGTTAGTGGGTGTTGATGATTTGTGTGTGATAGAAACAGACGATGCTTTGCTTATTGTTAAACGCAGTGAAGCTGAGAAAGTGCGCAACGTTGTTGCAAAGCTTAAGGAAACAAATCAAACGAGTTACCTTTAGGGTTTGAAATGAAAATGAAGCACTATAGTATACTTTTATTTATTTTTTCTACTGTTTTGGAGGCATCATTTATTATGGATAAGGATGCAAAGGTGTATGTTGCTGGCCATCGTGGACTTGTTGGCAGTGCAATTGTACGTAAGCTTAATCAATCAGGTTTTACTAATATTGTTATGCGCTCACAGAATGAACTTGATTTACGAAATCAGCAGGCGGTGAATGAGTTCTTTTTAAAAGAGAAGCCAGACTATGTTTTTTTAGCTGCCGCAAAAGTTGGTGGTATTTGGGTAAATAAACAGAATCCTGCAAGCTTTATCTATGACAACGTTGCAATTGAGCTGAATGTTATTGATGCAGCCTATCGCAATAACGTTAAAAAATTATTATTTTTAGGTTCTTCTTGCATTTATCCACGAGAATGCCCCCAGCCGATTAAAGAAGAATATCTCCTTTCCAGTCCTCTTGAACCAACCAATGAGGGATATGCAATTGCAAAGATAATTGGGCTAAAACTGTGTCAAGCGTATAATTTTCAATACGGTACAAATTTCATTTCATGCATGCCTACAAATTTATATGGACCAGGCGATAACTTTAATTTAGATACATCACATGTGATTCCAGCATTAATTAGAAAATTTTTCGAAGCAACGCGCGATGGAAAAAAAGAGGTAGTTGTATGGGGTAGTGGTGCGCCATATCGCGAGTTTCTTTATATTGAAGATCTTGCCGATGCATGTTTATTTTTAATGGAACATTACAATGAAAATGAAATTATCAACATAGGTACCGGTAGAGATATTATGATTAAAAATCTTGCTGAACGTATCCGATCTATCGTTGGTTATGAAGGATCTATTGCTTTTGACACTAGAAAACCTGATGGTACACCACGTAAGTTATTGCAAGTAGATAAATTAACTGCGCTCGGTTGGGATGCTCCAACGTCTCTAGATAAAGGATTGAAAGAAACAATTTCATGGTATACCAAACAAGCAATTATTGGATAAGGGATATGAATGAAGCGTTGGTTATTATTCAATGCATTATTGGTTGGAACAATGATTAATCCAAAGGTTGCGCTTATCATTGGCGTTACCGGCCAGGATGGCGCATATTTATCACGTTTTTTATTGGCAAAAGGGTATACTGTTCATGGAATGAAGCGTCGTTCTTCAAGTTTAAATACGCAGAGAGTAGATGGTATTTATAAAGGGCCAATTTTTCGTAGTTTAGATACGCGTAGGTTTATTTTACATTATGGTGATGTCACCGATACTTCGAATGTTATTCGGCTTATCCAAGAAATTCAACCTGATGAAATATATAATTTGGCAGCGCAAAGCCATGTGAAAGTTTCGTTTGAGCTCCCTGAATATACAGCAGATGTTGATGCAATCGGCACTTTACGTATTTTAGAAGCAATTCGTATTTTAGGCCTGACCCACAAAACAAGATTTTATCAAGCCTCAACCAGCGAAATGTTTGGTAAAGTTTGTGAGATTCCACAAAGTGAAACAACACCATTTTATCCTCGCTCACCCTATGGATGTGCAAAAGTTTACGCATATTGGATTACGAAAAACTATCGCGAAGCATATGGTATCTATGCGTGCAATGGTATCTTATTTAATCATGAATCACCTTTGCGAGGCGAAACCTTTGTAACGCGTAAAATAACACGTGCGGTTGCGCGTATTCATTCAGGAATAGAGAATGATCTTTTTCTTGGTAACTTAGATGCAAAAAGGGATTGGGGGCATGCCCAAGATTATATTGAAGCTATGTGGTTGATGTTGCAACAAGAAACCCCAGATGATTTTGTAATCGGTACGGGCCAAACTCGTTCTGTTCGAGAATTTGTGGAACGCGCATTTAAAGAAGTTGACATTGAAATTGCCTGGAAGGGTAAAGGGGTAGATGAAGTTGGATACGATAAAAAAACTGGTAGAAAACTGGTATTTGTGGATCCAACATATTTTCGACCCTCCGAAGTAGATCTTTTAATTGCTGATCCTACAAAAGCAAACACTATTTTAAAATGGGTGCCTCAAATTAGTTTTGATCAATTAGTGAAAGAAATGATTGCGTACGAATTGCAATCATTAACTTCAATACAATTTCGAACAACGTTAGGTAAGGAATTAGAACTATTAGGAGAGATGTAATGATGAATTCCATTCGACGGTTACTTATTGCTGCGAGTATTTGCAGTTGCGTACTTATTGTAGCCTTTATGCAAGACCATTCTATAAAACAAGATGCCCCTATCATAAATGGAGAGCGTTATATGGTGATAGTGATCCCGTCATATAATAATAGCCGCTGGCATAAACTTAATCTTGGAAATTTATTTGCGCAAAATTATAGTAATTATCACGTTATTTATATAGATGATTGCTCGCCCGATGGTACCTATGATTTGGTAAAACAATTTATAAAAAATTGCCGTCAAGAACATCGCGTTACGTTAATTAAAAATCCAGAACGAAACGGTGCCTTGTATAATTTATATCACGCCATTCATTCCTGCCCAAATAAAGCCATTATTCTCACCCTTGACGGTGATGATTGGTTTAAAGGAACCGATGTTTTACAAACAATAAATGAAGCCTATGCTGATCCAAACGTATGGCTTACCTATGGTCAGTTTGAAGAATATCCACGCGCAAGCCTTGGTATTTGTCATCCCATGCCGAATCATGTTATCGAATCAAAAAGTTATCGAATGCAAGAATGGTTTACGTCTCACCTGCGCACCTTTTATGCTGGCCTATTTAAACGAGTAAAAAAAGAAGATATGATGCACGAAGGTGATTTTTTCTCCGTTACCTGGGATCAGGCATTTCTATTTCCTATGCTTGAAATGGCAGATGGACGTATAAAATTTATTGATAAAATTATGTATGTGTATAACCAAGCAAATCCGCTTAATGATTTTAAACAACATTTACACAAACAACTTTTGTGTGAGCGCATAATTCGGAGAAAAGAACTGTATCAACCTTTGGATACCAAAGATGCAAAGTCATTTAGTGTAGCCTAATAAGAGAGTTTTCATGAAGAGATTCTTTCCTTATTTCTTTCTACTTTCATCGCTCCTTAATGCCTCCTTTATCTATCACGATTTTGATGAGCTCATGGATATACGCAAATATCCTAATGTTTTTCTCTATACCCAGAAAATACTTAACTATGATGGCAGAAAGTTTCTGGATCTTGGCCGTACTTTATACAATCGATTTAATCCCACAAATCTAACACCCCAAGATTCACCGATAATTCCTAAAATAATCCATCAAATTTGGATAGGTGGGCCACTTCCCGATACATTTAAAAAATATATGCAAACATGGCAGCAAATGCATCCAGACTGGCGCTATATCTTATGGGATAATGAAAAAGTAAAAGAACTTTTTCCACTTTATAATCAGAAATATTATGACCAAGCTGAAGGGATGGGGGTAAAATCTGATCTGCTTAAATGGGAGATTGTGTATCGTTTTGGTGGCGTCTATGCAGATGTAGATTTTGAATGTTTGCAGCCGCTTGATGAGCTTATGTATAAACTAGATTTTTTTACGGCATATCAACCATTGGATGCTTTTTTTGTACAGCTTGGGGCAGCGCTTTATGCTGGCTATCCTGGCCATCCGATACTCAAACATTGCATCGAAACGATTAAAGATGATTGGCATGAAAAGGGGGCTCCCAAAAAATCAGGGCCGGTTCACTTTTCAAAATCCTTTATGGCTATTGCGGGCCAACGTGGTAGCCGAGATATTGCATTTCCAGCCTTTTATTTTTACCCTCTTGGCAGCACTGAGCGAGTTTTAAACCGCTCTGAATGGATCCGGCAGGGGGCTTATGCGGTGCACCACTGGGCTAAAAGTTGGATGCCAAAAAATTATCGTCCTCAGGAATTTCGTTCCTTTGATAATGAGCGCTCGAGTGAAGTTTGGAACGATTGAGCTGCAGATTTTTATATCGTGATGTGCATTGTTTCTTTTAATTTTTCTTTTACTTGTCTCATCACACTTTCCCAATCTCCGGCTTTTTGCTGCCGAAACAAACGAATCGAAGGATACCAAATGGAGTTTGATTTGTTCGTTTCCCAACGAACATCGGGTGACGTTGGAAGTAAAACCCATGTTTGCACGCCAAGTGCTCCGGCAAGATGCGCAACAGAGGTATCAACGGTAATGATCAAATCCATATTTTTCATAACAGCCGCAGTATCCATGAATGCGCCATGAGCTGTATCAAAACTTTGGCCAAAATCAGTGACTTTAAATGACGCATTTTTAATTTGTTCTGTGGTATTGCCTCCTTTTTGTAAGGAATAAAAACTGAGGCCTTTGATATTTGCGATCGATTTAAACTGATCGATGTCGATGTTTCTTTTTTGATCAACACTCAAATAAGAATCATCGCCTGGTGCCCAACAGATACCAATTTTATAGTTGGTATCATTGGCAAGACGGGCTCCCCATTGCGCGCTCAACTGTTCATCAGCTTTTAGATATGCTTTTTTTGGAAGTGTTATCTGATCAATGCCAAAATAATACGGTAAGCTTTGCATGGAAGTCACCGCATCGTATTGAGGATTTTGCGTTTTAGCCTCAACAAATTCATCAATATAATCGCAGAGATTAAATAGTTGTTGGACCGATTTGGGTGCATGTACGAGTACCGTTGCCCCACGCTCTTTGAGCAGTTGTACAAATCGAACATATTGGAAGATATCACCAAGTCCATTTTCACTTAAGATCAAGATGCGCTTATCTTTTGGATCGCTGCCATCCCATTTCCTTTGTAAGTGTGGCCGACTTGATAAATGCCATCGCCATTCATATTCTTCAAATCCTTTTTTTAAATTTCCTTGCATAAAATAAGCACCAGCAAGTGAAACATGCCCAGCAGCATATGTTGGATTTATTTTAATGGCTTGTTGATAGTAGTTCATTGCTTGTTCCATGCGTTGTTCGCGCTCATATGTTTTGCCGAGTGAATTTAACGTTTGATATGATTGGGGATAATGTTTGATCGCTGTTTCATATTGTTCTCGCGCTTTGGGCGTTTCGCCTGCCATTAAATAGGCATCCCCGAGCGTGACGAGGCTATCCCGATTGTGCGGTTGTTTATCAAGAGCGCGTTGAGCATATGAAATAGCGTGCGCACAACTTTCTTTCGTGCCCTGCCGAGTGAGCAACTTAGCAAGAAAGAGATTGCCTTCAAAAAGCTCTTTATTAAAAGTTAATGCGCGTTCATAGGAGGCTTGCGCTTTGCCATATTCTTGTTTTTGTTCTTGATATTGGCCAAGCATAATATACCCAGAGACATAATTACGGTTAATATTTAATGCTTTTTGTACATGGTCAATCGCATGATTAGTCTGGCCGAGTTTGGCAGCAGCAAGGCTTGCGCTGATATGCGATTGTTCATGAAGTGGTTCTAGTTGTATTGCCTCGTGGTATCGATTCAATGCATCTTCAAATTTACCTTCTTTATAAAACGAATTTCCTTGTTGGTATAAAATACTTGCATCGCGCATTGATTCTGCTCGAGATTGAGGAACCGGTTCAATTGGTGGATTTTCACCCGAATGATACAAATTATAGGTACTATAAAGAAATATTCCGCAACTCAGTGCGGCTATTGCATACCACCACTCTTTGCGACTTATTTTGGCATACGTTTTGTTCATTACTCACTCCTTGATTTTAGAAAAAAGTATATGACACTCTAACGAAAGACTTTTGCAAGATCAAGCTCAGGTACTTTTTGACTGATCGTTATTTTACGACTATGGTTTTAGGCGATTAAGCTAAGGGAAATAATGAAACGGGAACCGTATATCATTGCTGGAGTAGCAGTTGTACTGATTGGTGCGCTAGCATTTTTACAATTTATCTATCAAACCAATGAAACCTCAAAGCTGTCATTACAGGGTATGTATGTGCCGTTTGATGAATCTATGCAGCTCGAACACTATGCGAGCACTATGAATCGTCCTGATTTTTCCTATGTGTATAATTTTTTTAAAGAGATTTATGAAAAAAATAGTTTTGATAAAGTAGCCCCTCAATCAGAATCGCGTATTCCAAAAATTATTCATGTTATGTGGCTTGGCGGCAAGCTGCCAGAAGAATATGTTCGGTATGTTGAAAGTTGGAAGAAGTATCATCCAAAATGGACGATTCTTTTCTGGACAGATAGCGCGACTAACTATAATCAAGCGGTTGAAATAGTGCACACTTTTGATCAATTAGCAACTCGTTTAGAAAGTATACATGGCGGAGAACGTATTGTGATTGATGTGGCAGATCTGCAATTTGATAATCGCGGATTTTATGATAAAGCCATAAATTATGGTGAAAAATCAGATATTTTAAAATGGGAAATCGTGTATCGTTTTGGTGGGGTTTACGTTGATGTGGATTTTGAATGTTTGCGGCCGCTTGATGTATATCATCACACCTATGATCTTTATACAGGTATTCAACCGCTTGATACCAACATGGTGCAACTTGGGGCAGCACTTTATGGTGCAGTTCCGCATCATCCTATTTTGCGAGCATGTGTTGAAAATATTAAAAACAATCAACATATTAATCAAATTGTGGTTAAAACAGGGCCAATTCATTTTACTAAAACTTTTTTAGGCATGGCAGGTAAAACGGGTTTACGAGATATTGCTTTGCCAGCAAGTTATTTCTATCCGTGTGGATACGAACAAAAAGGAACGCAACGGGATCTTTGGTGCAAAGCAGAGTCAGCAGCAGTGCATCATTGGGCAGGCAGTTGGCTCAAACCAGAGGCTTTTGTAAGAAGTTGAGAGCATCATGAGGATATTAATGAAGAGATTAATTTTTGTATTTGGAATCATACTATCAATTATTACCGTCTTTTATATCCGCACATCAGATGAAACCAAAAATGCTACTGATTTGGTAATCTTTTCATTCAATCGCCCCTTGCAACTTTATGCGCTTTTAGAATCAGTACAAAAATACCTTAAAAGTGTGCAAGAGACCCATATTATATATCGTGCAAGCAACGAGCAATTTGATCGCGGGTATGAATTAGTAAAACAAAATTTCAAAAATATTCACTACCACAAACAAGGAGCAAATCCAACGCACGATTTTAAGCAGCTCACGCTGAAGGCAGCATTTGAATCTCCTTCGTCCTATATCATATTTGCGGTTGATGATATTGTGTTAAAACAGGAGGTTGATTTAGCAGCTTGTATGAGTGCTCTTGAGAAATATAATGGATATGGTTTTTATCTTCGTCTTGGCACCAATTTGGATAACTGTTATTCCTGGGGGAATGCAACGCAGCCATTGCCGCCAATGAAACAAGAAGAAGAAGCTATTTTCTCGTGGCATTTTAATCAAGGTAAATATGATTGGATTTATCCGCATACTGTTGATATGACATTATATCGCAAGAAGGATATTGAATCCGATTTGCGCGTGTATACTTATCATTCACCAAATAAATTAGAGGATATTTGGAATTTACGGGCGCGGGCAATTATTACCAAAAAAGGGCTCTGTTATAAAACCTCGAAAATTGTTAACATGCCACTCAATCGGGTACAGCATGATTATAATAATCGAGCAATGAAGGAATGGTCTCCAGAAAGCCTTTTGCAAAAGCTATTGGCAGGACAAAAAATGGATATTGCACCCCTTTATTGCGTGAATAATAGAGCTGCCCATATGGAATATTCACCTACCTTTGTTAATCGATAAGGAAAGTTATGAAGTATTTTTCAGCGTTATTTCTTGTATTTTTTTCAATTGTTTTCAATATGCCTCTCAAAGCTGATGAACAAGCTGATGAAGAAGGTAAGCGATTTAAGCCATTTCCACAGGATATGCGCATTGCAGATTCAACGCCACTACTCAATGATGAACAACATATTGTTATTATTACGTGTAGTTACAATAATGCATTGTATTATCAATGGAATCTTAATTCGATCTTAACGCAGGAATACACAAATTATCATGTAATATATATTGACGATTTATCGATTGATGGCACTTCTCATCTTGTAAAAAAATTTGTCGAAGATCATAAATGGGAAGATCATGTAATTCTTATTGAGAATGAGATCAGAAGAAAGGCTCTTGCCAATCTTTATTATGCAATATCGCTCTGCAAATCAACTGATATTATTGTGATCTTGGATGGCGATGATCGTTTTGCCAATGCGGGAGTATTAAAGCGTATCAATCAGGCATACGCCAATCCAAACATTTGGCTTACCTTTGGGCAATTTAGAGAGCATCCAAGTGGTGGGACCGGTTTTTGCCGCGCGTATCCAAAGCATATAATTGATCGTAATGGTTTTCGTTATTATCCAGCAACTCCATCCCATCTGCGTACATTTTATGCGGGCTTATTTCATAAAATAAAAAAAGAAGATTTAATGTTTCAGGGAGACTTTTTTCCCATGACGTATGATCTGGCAATTATGTATCCTATGATTGAAATGTCACGAACACATCATCAATTTATTGGAGATATTCTTGTTGATTATAATAATAGCAACCCGTTGAGTGATCACCGCGTGGGCAAAGGGATGCAGCGGAAATATGATCTGATTATTCGAGCTCGTACATGTTACACTGAGGTCAAATCACCTTTTTAAAACAATAGGCATTTTAGACAATAGGATAGTAATGAATAACAAAATAGCACTAGCAGTTTGTATGGGTTCAACGATGCTTTTTGCGGCATCGGATCAAAAAATAACGGTACCTTTAAATGAAAATGGGGAGCGGCACATTGTGGTGATCGTTGCAAGCTATAATAATGCCAATTTTTATCGACACAATTTAGATTCACTCTTTTTTCAGAGATATGATAATTATCATATTATTTATATTGATGATTGTTCAACAGATGGCACGTATGAAATGGTAAATAAATATACGCGCCAGCGAAAAATGGATGAGAAAGTGCTGCTTATTCACAACGAAAAACGGCTAGGTGCACTCCATAATCAATATGACGCGATTCATATGTGCAAAGATACCGATTTAATTATCATTGTTGATGGGGATGATTGGCTTTTTGATCCACATGTTTTTTCATTTCTTAATGCCACTTATTCTAATTCAGATATTTGGCTTACGTATGGGCAATTTATTCAACATCCAACGCGCCATCGTGGTTGGTGCGTGCAGATGCCGGAGGATGTAGTTAAAAGTAATGGTTTTCGTAATTATGTTCATGCGCCAGGCCATTTGCGTACATTTTATGCGGGGTTATTTAAACAGATTAAAAAAGAAGATCTTATGTATGGCGATGATTTTTTCCGTATGACAGGAGATATTGCAGCTATGTTTCCAATGATTGAAATGGCACGTGATGGGCATTTCAAATTCTTGCAGAAAATATTGATGGTATACAATATTGGTAATCCATTAAATGATCATAAGGTAGTTCAAGGTTTGCAACGTAAATTGGATCTGGAGATCAGAAGACGCCCCAAATATGATCAAATTGAAACGCCATTCTTATCAACGGAGGGCAGCATTGAAACTGCTGAAGCATAGCAATTTTAATAACGAGGAGAGTATATGAAAAAACGTGCGTTATTATTTTACTTCTTATCTCTCTTATGCATGCAGTGTTATGCCTATAAAGTTGGCCTTCTTATTGTTGCTACCGGTAAATATATAGATTTTGTACCAGCACTTATCGATTCAGCCAATAAATATTTTTGTACTGATCATGATGTTACCAATTTTGTATTTACAGATGGCAAAGCGCCGATAGCAGACAATGTTGTCCAAATTGAACAAAAAAAGCTTGGTTGGCCCTATGATACGCTCATGCGCATTACTATGTACGATAAACATGCAGATAAATTAAATGATATGGATTATCTTTTTGCAGTTGATGCAGATATGTTATTTGTATCGATTGTTGGTGATGAGATTTTATCTGATCGGGTGGCAACGCAACATCCAGGGTATGTTGGCAGGCGCGGAACGTATGAAACTCGCAGAGAATCAACGGCGCATGTTGGTCCAACAGAAGGAGCACACTATTTTGCCGGTGGATTTAATGGTGGTTCAACCAAAGAATTTTTAAAAATGGTGGCTACTTTGACTCAAAATATTCAGAGTGACTTATCTAAAAATATCATTGCAGTGTGGCATGATGAAAGTCATATCAATCGTTATTTTATTGATAATCCTCCAACTCGTGTTTTATCACCTTCCTATTGTTATCCGGAAAGTACGGTGGCAACGCAAGGAAGAGTGTTGCCATATCAAAAGAAATTAGTAGCACTTGACAAAGCGCATATTCAGATTCGAAAATAAAAATATTAATAGTACCGTCAAATAATCTTGGCCGCTT
>SDBT01005434.1_pt1 | contig 21377 bp, 21 predicted proteins | sample 2277101 | NCBI WGS metagenome assembly SDBT01 (sample SAMN10404973, study PRJNA504765) | marine sediment metagenome | isolation source: marine sediment core GS10_PC15, 103 cmbsf | place: Arctic Ocean: Southern Knipovich Ridge | collected 2010
TGGGGGAGGTCAATTACGCTCAACTAAAGAGAGGCACGATAAGAGTTCAAGGCAAAAGCGTACCCACTGCTTCCCTGTCCAGCTATCCTAAGGCAGTAGAAATTGCTAACACTTTAAAGGAGTGGATACTAAGCGGAAAATTCTTATTGACTGAGCCAGTGGCACCTCTACCCGGTGTAGAATCTGGTGTAACCTTTAAGCCACTTAACGAACGTCCGATATCCGTCTTACGGTAATACATCACTCCTATGAAACAGCTTGCCCAATTATAGCCCGTCCCGGAGGCTCTTACTAGGGAAAACGTGTTATCAGCTACTTTATCTTTCACGATGCCTATGGTTTTCTACGTGCCGGCGGTGATGTGTTGAGTTTTCAATATCTTCTTGGTGGCGAGATGGTAGACGGCTTCGACAAGGAACACTGGTCGAGGTTGTTGCGTAGGAGTTGTTCAGCATATCGCCCTGCGCGCAGCTCCTCTCAGAGGTCTAACAAACCGCTAGAAAGTGCAATTAACTGAAATCGCTTTGTACTATCACCGATTATCGCTTGGTGGCTACTCCCAAACAGCCTCCGTCAAGCCAGATACCTCCTCGGCACCTACCGGAACGGTGATGCTTGAGCCTTCGAAATCATTACCGATAGGCTCATAGCCGATAATGCAACATTTCTCTTCCATTAGCTGCTCTTTCATTTCCTTCTCTGTGGAATCATCCAGCTATTTCTTTTAGCTTGCTCTGGCTTAAATGACTATACAAAAGGGCATATTGTATAGTTCCAACCTGAAAAGCGACATATACCTGAGGTTGACCGGCATAGCGCTAACAGGGTAGAATTGAATCCAGAAAGGAGGCAAGCGGCCTCCGCTTTTTATCAGGGCTGAGTGGAGTTCTGTGGTCGGTGGTTCAAAATTAAATAAGGGGCGGGTTTATGCAGGTATGGTAAACTGGAAAGTAACAGCAGCTACGATTTATTGTGATGCCGTTGATGACGAAGTAACCCTATTAGTTTACAAAGATAGGTCAGCGAAATGTACCGGCTATAAGAAGTATGGTAAGCCTAACAAGGAAATAGCCAAAATAATGGAGAGGAAGCGTAAGCAGTTAAAACGGCAGCTGGAGTGTGAGGGTCCGGAGTGCTACCGAGTGATTCAATACCGGGATAAGCTATTTGCTGAGGGGAGCAAGGAAAAGGCTGCTAAAAATGGGAAACGAAAACAACGTGAAGATAAGAATTGAAGACCTGTCCATTTCCTTTGGAGGGGTGAAAGCTCTTATCGATGTCAGCCTGGACATAAGGGATAATGAAATCCTAGCTATTATTGGCCCAAATGGTGCTGGCAAGACCTGCCTGCTGAATTGCATAAACGGCTTCTATAAGCCACAAAAGGGTGAAATATATTTTGAAGGCCAGAGAATAACTCGAATTCGCCCGGACAAAGCAGCTCGACTTGGCTTGGCTAGAACCTTCCAGAACATTGAGCTATTTACTGGGTTGAGTAGTCTGCACAATATTATGGCTGCCAGACACGTCCTTATGAAGCAGAATTTCGTTAGTAGCGCCCTATATTTCGGCTGGGCTCATGAAGAGGAAATCAAACATCGTAAGACAGTGGAGGACATCATCGATTTCTTGGAAATAGAGCCAATTAGAAAGAAAGTAGTTGGTGTCCTTCCCTACGGAATGCGCAAGAGGGTTGAACTGGGCAGGGCCCTGGCTCTGGAACCGAAAGTTCTGCTCCTTGATGAACCGATGGCAGGAATGAACTTAGAAGAGAAGGAAGATATTGCCCGGTTCATTATCGATATATTTGAGGGACAGGGAGCTACATATCCGGAAACGCCTGTTCTCAGGGATGGGGTTAGTTGTATTGTCCTCGTCGAGCATGATATGGGAGTGGTTATGGATATAGCTGATAGGATTGTGGTACTTGATTTTGGGCGGAAAATTGCTGAGGGCACGCCTGCCGAAATTAGAACCAACCCTGAAGTTATTGCTGCCTATCTGGGACAGGAGAGACACTAAAATAGGGATTAGCTCACTCCCAGGTTCTTTCATCGACTATTTTAGGCTGCTGTTCTGGGATAGTTCCTTTCTCTACGAAATCAATCCGGTCTAGCTTAATCCGGCAAACATTCTGGAATTTTTTATTCAAATCCTTGGCTAATCTTCTCTTACCTTCTTCGGTGGCTTCATGCTTTAGCTCGACCTTAAGGGCCATTTCATCCCGCTGTTCCCGACGCGTAACCAATATCTGGAATCTGGAGATTTCCTCAAAACCGAGGAATACCTGTTCAGCTTGTTTGGTAACGACAAACATGCCTCTAACTTTAATGGCATCGCCGGTTCTGCCAGCGATACCGATCAGCCGGTTAGCTGTCCGGCCACAGGGGCAGGGTTCGGTAGTATAGGAGGACAGGTCACCAGTGCCAAAGCGGACAAGACCCCAGACTTTATTATGAATTGGGGTTACCACTATTTCACCTATCTCTCCCGGTCCTAGCTGTTTTCCTGTCTCGGGGTCAACTATTTCTATTACGTACTCATCCATAAGGTGCATACCGGATTTCTGGCGGCATTCATAGGCAAGGGCACCACCTGTCTCAGTAACCGCGTAAGCTTGTGCGGTGGCAATCTGGTAGTCCTCCTCAAAGGTTTTCCGTAGTGAAGAAGGCAGCATCTCGCCAGTGAACCAAGCACGCTTAAGAGAAAAATCCCGGCGTAAGTTATAGCCCATTTCTTCAGCCCGCTTAATCAGGGTCATCAGGAAACTGGGTGTTCCCACGAATCCGGTAACTTTTAGGTCATACATGGTCTGAATCTGAATCTCAGTATTGCCGGTGCCCATCGGTATAGCTGTAGCTCCACAATCCCTTAGGGCTTCGTGAAATAGAATGCCGGCGGGGGACATGTGGTAAGTGAACGTGTTAATAACCACGTCTCCCTTTCTAAATCCGGCAGCCCAAAAAGACTTGGCGAACCATTTGATACCGGCATGTTGGATTGGCTCATAGACAGGTCCGGGTGAGATAAATATACGGTCAACTTCTTCAGGAGGAATGGTGAGGAACCCGCCGTAGGGTGGAGTCGCCTTTTGCAACTCTATCAGGTCAGATTTTCTGATGATGGGTAACCTTTCTAGGTCGTTTACAGAGCGGATCTGGGCTGGGCTAACCCCTGCCTTATCAAATACTTCCTTCACCGCCGGAGCATGGCGGTAAGCATGGTCTATGGTTTGAGACAACCTCTGGGTAAAATACTTTTCTCTGGCATCAGCCGACATTATCTCCAGTTCATCAAAAAATTCATCCAGCTTACCTTTTATAGCCATCTCTTCCGCCTCTTATAGTGTTTTACTTCACGGTAGCTCTTCTTCGCACCCATGGCGGATAGTCCCATGTAAAACTCCTTCACATCCTCATTATTTCTGAGGAAATCAGCCGTACCATCAAGAACGATCCGACCATTCTCCATAACATAGCCATAGTGAGCAATACTCAGGGCGATTCTGACGTTCTGCTCTACGAGTAGCACTGAGGTTTTTTGCTCAATATTAAATCGATTGATAATTTCGTAAATCTCTTCGACTAACAATGGTGCCAGACCCAGTGATGGCTCATCCAGCATCATAAGTTTGGGGGCAGCCATCATCGCCCGGCCAATGACCAGCATCTGCTGTTCGCCTCCGGAGAGGTAGCCAGCAGTGTTATGACGAAGTTCCTTGAGTCGTGGGAAGTAGTGGTAAACCATATCCAGGTCTTGTTTGACGGCGCGGCGGTCCTGGCGATGGTAAGCACCGACCAGTAAGTTTTCCTCGGCACTGAGGTGACCGAAGACCCGGCGTCCCTCTAATGCCTGAATGATACCTAGCTTGCCGATATCTTCGGCGCTTTTCCTATCTATTCTTTCACCGTTCCACTCAATGCTGCCATCGGTTACCTCTCCCTCCTCAACGTGGAGTAGCCCGGATATTGCCTTGAGGGAGGTGCTTTTACCAGCACCATTAGCCCCGAGGAGGGCGACAATCGAGCCATCCTCTACATCCAGAGAAACGCCATGCAGCACTCGTATAACATTGAGATAGGCAACCTCAATATTATTTAGCTTGAGCATCTTTTATTCTCTCCCCCACAGGGGCTCCGCAATTGCGGAGCCCCTGCCAATTCTGCTACTTGCCAAACCAGTCAAATTCCTCATATTTAATCATTGGCGCTTCCACCCAGTCGCTTATTGGAGTGATTGCCCCATTCCTTATCTGGAAGACCCTGACCGACTTTGACAGCCTGTTATCTCCCGGGGTATAGCTTACCGGGCCGTGAAGGCCGCCAACATCAAAGTTCTTCAGCTTCTGGATGCCCTGAGTCTCAATGGCTCGCCACGATTCCACATCACCCTTAGCCAGCACATCGTAGCCGACGTTCTCTACCGCCAGCCTTAGAATCTCAGCCATAATCAGGCTTTGTGCCCAGGAAGTAATGTAGTCCATATTTCCCTCATCCTTGGGGTGCAGATTCCGAACGTATTCTGTCATCTCGGCCATTCCGGGCACGTCATCACCCCAATTCACCGTGGGAAACACACCATAGACACCCTCAACAATGTCAGCCCCGGCAATGTCAATCAGGGCTTTGGTGAAGCTGGCATGACCACTGCCGATGGTTATGCCAGGATACATACCCAGTGCGAAGGCATTTTTGATGATGACGGCAGTAGGTGCCGGCGTGCTGGAGATGTATAAAACATCAGGGTTTAACGCCTTGATTCGGGTCAGGGAATCCATCTCGGAGGTAGTGGTCGTGGTGTGCTCATCAGTAGAAATAATCTCAATGCCCAGTTCGTCAGCTTTAGCCCGAAATGCATCCTTGGCCCCGGAACCGGTAGGGTTATTGAGCAGGTGCAGGGCAAATTTTGGTTTTCCGGTGCCCTTCCAGATGTTTTTCATATAGTAGCTGGCAAAGGCTAAAGCATCGTCACCATAGTCAGGCATCTGACCATAAATATGCTGCGGTGGACGATATAATATGGGTGAGCTGAAGGAAGCCAAGCCGGGAAACTCAGCCCGGTTAGCAATTTCCATGGATGCCGACATCATTTTGGATGAAGCGGTGGCAAACATCAGACAGCCCTCGTCCATGAATCTCTTGACGTTGGTGACTACTTTGGCGGCGTCATAGGCATTGTCTAACCACACCACCTCGATGGGGTATCCGGCAACGCCACCGAGTTCGGTATTGATGTATTCAATAGCATCAAGGTTGGCATGCCCCATGGGGGATCCCTTCTCGGCAGCAGGCCCGGTTGACGGCGTGGTTATGCCTATCTTTAGTGTCTTTTCTCCACTAGGAGCACAGGCGCTGGCGAATGGCAGCGCTGCCACTATCAGTGCCAGGCAGATAATCCCAGTGACTGTCAGTAACCTTTTATGTTTCATATCATAACCTCCTTGAAAATTTAAGTTACCCTCCTTTCCTAAATGTTACATTTTAGCTTATTCCTCCTTCCTTAAGCTAATATGAGAATGGCCACAGGCGATAGGCAGACTTAAGCAGCATCCAGCGGTGGGCGAGTCCCCTGGGCTCAAGTATCAGAAACAGAACGATTACCAGGCCGAATAGCATTGGAGTAACACCACTGGCAAATCCGGCGGGTAACGCGATATTTTCCTCCAGAAAGGGAACAACGGCTACGGTTAGCACTTGCTGGAGAACGCGGATAAAGACTACCCCAAGAATAGGGCCTAGGGTGGTACCCAGACCACCGATAATTATCATCCCGATATAAAGTATGGACTCAGTCAGGGTAAAATGCTCAGCATTCATAAAGCCAATCCAGTGGGCGAGTAGTGAGCCAGCTATTCCAGCCAGGAAGCAGCCGATAAAGAAGGCAAGCAGCTTGTAGTAAAAGAGATTAATTCCCATTACCTGGGCTGCCAAGTCATTGTCCCTGATAGCAATGAAAGCTCTGCCTACCCTTGTCCTCGCCAGATTCTTGGCAAAGAAGATGCAGAGAGCAGTGATGGTTATGATAAGATAGAATTGGCTTGCCTCACTTCTAAAGACAAAACCACCGATGGAGGCGTAAGGCACCTTTATACCAACAAAGCCGCCGGTAACCGCTGACCAGTGATTGATAACCCAGATAATGATAAACTGGGCGGCAATAGTGGTAATTGCCAGATAAAAACCCTTGACCCGCACCGAGGGAATGCCGAAGATAAGCCCGATGAGGCCGGCGGTGAGCCCGGCACAGATTAGCCCCACCAGGAAGGGAAGCTCCAGACGGTTGGTTAGAATGGCTGCGGTGTAGGCCCCCACGGCAATGAAGCCAGCGTGGCCAATAGATAATTGCCCGCAGTATCCGGTCAGGATGTTCAGCCCGGTAGCGGCGATAAGCGTAATACCAATTAAGTTGGCTACGCCCAGCCAATAGTTACCCAAATACAATGGCGCAGTAAAGAGGAGAGCCAAAAAGCCAATAAATAGTACCCAGTGAGTTTTGGTTCGCAGAATAGCCATATCCTGAGCATAAGTATAATTGCGGGTTCCACTTGGCAAACTCATTTGACTATATCCTCTCTATACGAACCTCTCCAAACAGCCCGTAGGGCTTAATAAACATGACAATTATAATGATGATGAAGGGTATAATATCCTTAACTCCAGCCCAAATAAAGGGGGTAAGATAGCCGCCACCGAGACTTTCGGCGAGTCCTATTATAGGTCCGGCCACAATCGCGCCAACGAAGGAATTGAGCCCACCGAGTATCACCACGGAGAAGGCCTTAAGCCCGGTCTCAACCAAACCATAAGTAATGCCACCGATGCTGGAGATAAGGATACCGCCGATAGCAGCGACTACACAGGCGAACATCCACGACCGGGAGAAAATTCTGGTCACCGGAATACCACAGGCTTGAACTGCCAGCTGGTCATCAGCCGTTGCCCGCATGGCAATACCCATCTTATGATAGCGGAAGAATAAGGTTAAAAGGCCAAATACAATGAGGGAAATAGTGGCTACCCAGACATATTCCTGGGAAACTACCGCGGTGCCAATGCGGAGGGGCTCGATCGGGAACAGACGTGGCAGGGCATCTACACTCCAGGGCCAGATGAAAGTTACCACCCCTTCAATGAAGTAGGCAACTCCCAGTGTTACTGTAATTAGAGACAGAATAGGCTGGGCGATGAGAGGACGCAGAGCAAATCTCTCAATTATCCAGCCCAGAGCCAGAGCAAAGAGGATAACCAGGGGGAAAGCAAGCCAGAGGGGAAGCTTTGCCTGAACCAGCGTCCCGTAGGTAACCCAGGAAGAGATTAGTACTAACTGACCGAGAGCCAGATTGGCTACGCTACTGGATTTCCAGACAACGACAAAACCCAGAGCAATTAAGGCATAAACCATGCCGACTGCTAGTCCGGTAATCAACAACTGGAGTAACTCAGCCATTTACTATTAAGCCTCTTTCTGGATATTCCTCACCTTGATGCTGGTGGTCACTACCCCTTTTCTACCATCCCTGTAGGTTACCGGGGCTTTAACACTTATTTCCTTACCATCTTTATATATTGCCTCGATTAAATCTCGGTAACGCTGCTCCATAAACTCCCGCCTTAGCTTTCTGGTTCGGGTGAGTTCAGCTTCATCAGCGTCAAACTCTTTATGCAAAAGTACGAATCTCCTGACTCTGGCTGGTTCGGACAGGTAGCTGTTTACCCGAACCAGGTCCTTCTGCACCAAGTTAGCCACCTCTTCTTTCTGGGACAGGTCAACAAAGGTGGTATAAGGGATATGGTTGCGTTCTGCCCACTTACCTACCATGGCAAAATCTATGTTTAATATAGCTGAGACGAAGTCTTTATCCTTACCTCCGATGACCATGGCGTCTTTAATATATGGGCTAAACCTCAGTCTACCTTCAACATACTGGGGAGCATATTTTATTCCTGATCTCAGCTGACCCATATGCTCCAGCCGGTCGATGAATAGCAAGTGCCCGCTCTCATCAATATTGACGGCATCACCGGTATGGCACCAACCGTTAATCAAGGTTTCTGCGGTTTTTCTGGAATCCTTGTGGTATCCATTAAACAAGCAATTACCTCTAACCAGGAGCTCTCCCTCATCAGTTATTCTGACCTCGACACCAATTGCTGGCCGCCCCACGCTTTCAAATTTGATTTCCCCCTCACCATGAGAAGAGATGAGGCCAGCTTCGGTGCTACCGTAATTCTGTCTTAGTTCAATACCTATGGCATGGATTAGCCGAAAGGTATCCAGACTCAACACCGAGCTTCCAGTGACGGCAAACCTGACTTTACTTAACCCTAGCTGGTCTTTTAATGCCCTGAATAAAAGGAGATAGGCAATTCCGTAAAGAGCCCGCCAGAACAGATTCGGTTTTTTGCCTTGGAAGTTAATATCCGCAATTTTGTAGCCCACCGGCAGGAACAGGTTGTAAACGAAGCGTTTAAGGGGATGGGCATCAAACATCTTAACCTGAATCTCACTGACCAGACTTTCCCATTGCCGGGGACCGTATATTACGAAGTTGGGCCCAACTTCCCGGGTATCTTCAGCTATGGTTTCCGGCTCCTCAGGAAAGTTCAGCCTTGCGCCGCTAAGTAGATGGGGAATGGTAGCGAAAAAGCTGTCTCCCACCCAGGCCGCCGGGAAGTTAGAAATCAAATCATCGGTCTCATTTAACGGATAGCGGTCGATGAACGCCCGAGCGGTATTTATCAAGGCTTGGTGAGTAAGCACTGCCCCCTTAGGTAAGCCAGTAGTTCCTGAGGTGTAGTAAATAAAGGCAGTGTCATCCGCCTTGCCCTTCTCCACATTCTGCTCAAATAAGCCAGGGTGTGTTTTCTCATATTCTTCGCCCAGCTTTATTACCTCGGTGAAGGAAATAAGTATAGGGTCATCGTAATTCCTCAGTCCCTTGGGGTCCCAGTAAATGACCTTCTTTAGCGAAGATAGTTCATCCTTGATTTCGAGGAACTTATCGGTTTGCTCCTGGTCATTGACTATGGCAAATTTGGCGTCAGAGTGCTCGGCGATATATTTTACCTCAGATGGAATAGAGTCGACGAATATCCCGGTCACAATACCACCGGCAGCCTGAGTGGCAAACTCTCCCCAAAACCATTCCGGCTCATTATCCCCTATAATACAAACCACATCACCTGATTTCAGTCCAAGGCTTATCAATCCCAATGATAAGTATTTTACCTTTTCATAGCATTCTGTCCAGCTATACCTCCGCCAGACGCCGAAGCTTTTCATGCACATAGCTGTCCCCTGGCCCCACTTTTCATAGTTGCGCCTAATAAGTTTAGGAATTGTATCCCAGTTGTCCATCGGCATCACATTAACCCCTATTTTGCTTCACTGACCTCAAACACATTTGGGAAGTGCTGTCTCCCCCATAACAAAGTACCTCCCGCTTGGGAGGTACTCTATATCAGATTACTTAAATTAAATAATATTTATTCAGCTAAATATGTATATTAAAACCTCCCAAGCGCACCTAAGTGCGCCCGGTAAAGACGAATTTACTTTTTCCTAATCTGTGATGACTAGTGAACATTAGTACAAACTTTCTACTTAATCTTAACAATGGGATAGCTTATCATAACGAAAAGTGGCCTGTCAATATTTGGAGTGATCTAGTTCTGTTCAGTAGTGGCTGACAAGTTGTGTTATTACTAAACTCCTGTCATTTATACCTTATGTTTCTTTTCTCATACCCCAATGCGTAAAAGCCAAAGTAGCAAGCCCCACAACATTTACAGCAGCGAAGGTTAGGGTAGCAGTGCTCCCCCAATCGAAGATAAACTCATTGATTAGAAGACCAAGAGTGCCAATGGTGATTAAAATAAAGACACTCAATTTAGCAACTTCTCTCATAGAAATATCCTAAGTTTATATTACTTGAATGGAGTATATTACTGTGAAGATAGGCTGTCAACCAAAACCGAGGAGAACCAGTGATCTTACCTCTCGTTTAATATGTCCTTGCAGTCGAGATAAAGTAGACACTTAATATGGCATAAGTATGATAAGTGGGACAAATGCACACTTAAGAGGCACTTGATGGCGGGCTTTAACTTACCGGAATAGTTGTGCCGGTGGCTTTGGCGATGAGCTTTCCAGCTTGATTGGTTACCGTCATCTCGGCAATACTAACCCGCTTGCCAGTTTTTACTAGTCGGCCTTCAGCAATGAGCTCATCACCTACCTTGGCAGCGGCAATAAAATGGATATTGAACTGAGAAGCTATGCTGGGAAGGTCTACAGAATTGACGGTATAGGCAAAGGCCTGATCAGCCACTGCCATGACGATACCGCCGAAGGTCAAACCATTGAAGTTCTGGTGTTCGGATCGTACTTTCATCGTCACCTTGGCGTAACCCGGGGATAGCTCCAGCAATTGCATTTTTAGGAAAGAGGCGATGGGCTCTGCCTCGGCTCTGGCTCTCAATTCTGCTAGAGCATCAGATGCCTTGCCTTCCTGTCTCGACATCTTGAATTCCTCCATTTTCAGTTTCGCTTCGACTCTTTCAAGGGGGACTAGCCTGGGCCGAATTTTTGGGCAGCCTTTTGGAAACCGGCTAGGGAACCTTCAAGTGTCCGGTCGTCAACACAGTAAGCTATCCGAAAATATCCCGCTGCCCCGAAGCCGCGACCGGGCACAGTTAGCACCTTCAACCGTTGTAGCTCCCTCACGAAAGCAACATCATCTTCCAGTGGGGATTTGGGGAACATGTAGAAAGCCCCCTGAGGCTTTATTATCGAATAGCCCGTCTCAATAAGGTGCTCATACAGAAAATTCCTCTTTTTCTGATACTCGGCTACAGAAATGGTAACTGACTGCAGATGGCACACCAGGCGTTGCATCAGCGCTGGAGCGTTGACATATCCCAGTATACGATTGCAGAAGATAAGTCCGTCTACCAGTTCATCTCGCTGGCTACAGGCAGGGTGCGTGGCAATATAGCCAATACGCTCACCGGGCAGTGCCAAATCCTTGGAGTGAGAGGCAACAATGATAGTCTGCTGATGGTGGTGCAAAGGTGAAGGGTATTTCAATCCATCGTAGATAATCTTGCGGTAGGCTTCGTCGCTGATGAGGAAAATCTGTGTTCTGTATTGTGACTCTTTTTTCTGAAGTATCTCTGCCAGCCGATGTAGCAGATCTTCACTATAGACAGCGCCAGTGGGGTTGTTGGGGGAATTTATGATTACCGCTTTGGTTTTAGCGCCAATATTAGCTTCAAGAACATCAAGTTTTGGCATAAACTGCTCATCTGTAGGCAGAATCCTGGGCACTCCACCATGGTTGTCAATATAGTTGATGTTCTCCATAAAGTAAGGAGTGAACAAAATGACCTCGTCCCCCTGATTAAGTATTGTCTTCAGTACTACGTTCAATGCTCCCGCCGCCCCGCAGGTCATGACAATATCGTTCATGGTGAACTTGATACCAGTCTCCAGCGAGAGCTGCTCGGCTACCGCCGCTCTTGTCTCAGCATAACCAGCGTTTGACATATATCTATGCATTCCCGGTAGGGGATGCTCCGCCAGCTTCTTTAGCTCTCGGTGAAGTTCAGGCGGAGGTTCCATCAACGGGTTGCCCAGAGAAAGGTCGAAGACATTCTCCTCACCATAGCGCTGCTTAAGGACAGCTCCCTCCTCAAACATTCTCCTTATCCACGAGCCCTCTGCCATATTTTTTCTAACCTTCTCAGAGACGGACATTTTGAATTTCCTTTCTACCCTCGTTAAAAGCGGCAATGTTGATTTGCCGGATGCCTGGTGGTATACGTTGTGAGATTCCTTCCTTCCAGGTATTAACCTTAAAAGGTAAAAAGAGTGAGGCACATCCCAGCATGAACATGTTAAGCGTCTTGATATTACCCAGCTCTCTGGCTCGGCGAGTGCCATCAATAAAGTAGACGCGGTCTGTCCGCTGCTTCAGAATGTTGGTAATCTCTTCATCACTGGGGTACCGCTCGTTGCCGAGGCTGACGGATAGTGGGGGGAGTGTATGATTATTGACGATGACTATTCCTCCAGGTCGGAGGTAGTAGCTCCACCTGGCTGCTTCCAACTTCTCAAAAGCGAGCAGTATGTCAACCTCACCCCTCTTGATCAAGGGAGAGTAGACGTGTGGGGCTATCCGCACGTGACTGATGACACTACCTCCACGCTGGGCCATGCCCAGGGTATCTGTTTTCTTGACATCATAGACGGCGGCCATGGCGGCATCACCGATTATGTCACTGGCTAGGATAACTCCCTGACCCCCCATCCCGGTAATAAGCAGGTCTAGCTTTTTCACTTTGATTCCCTGGATATAATCTTAGACTGTGGCTCTATTGCCTTCTTGGGACAAATCTGCTGACAAATAGTGCAGGCGTCACCCACACACAGGGCGGTGTCAATGTAAACCAGTTCATCGACACTTTGGATGGCGGGGCATCCGAGCAGGAGGCAGGTGCCGCACAGGTTGCATCTCTCAATATCAATGGCTCTGGGCTCGGAGCGTTTCGGCACACGTACCGAGCAGGCACCACGGACGATAATAACGGAAAGCTCAGGGTTGCCTAGGGAACTTCTTACGCTATTCCTTAGCGCCTTAATATTGAAGGCATCGACTACCTTGACGTCACTAACCCCGATACCCCGGATCAGTTGTTCCAGTTCTACCGCCCTGGTCTCTTTGCTCTGAGCTGAGATGCCGGTGCCAGGGTGTTCTTGGTGTCCGGTCATGGCAGTGGTGCCGTTATCCAGGATTATAAGCGTTATTTGTCCTTTGTTGTAGACGGCGTTGACTACACCGGTGATGCCAGAATGCAGAAAGGTGGAATCACCGATAACGGCTACCACCTTTTTGCCGGTACCGGCCTTTTCCATACCTAGAGCCTGGCCAATGCTAGCGCCCATGCAGGCGCAAGTGTCCATGGCAAGGAGTGGGGGGTAGGTACCCAGAGTATAGCAGCCAATATCTCCGGTGATGATTAACTTCGATTCCTTTGGTGTCTTACCTTTAGATTTTGGCAGTTTGGCACGCTGCCCGATACTGCTGAGAACAAAGAATATACCAGTATGTGGGCAACCTGCGCACAGGAGGGGAGGACGTTTAGGTAGCTCCAGGGTTGTCTCTACTTGCCGGGGTGGAGTCCCGGCTAACAGCCCAGCGCTACGGCTCCCCTCCTCAATAATATCCGGGTTTAACTCGCCCACTCTAGGGATGAATTCCTTGCCGGTAACCTTTATTCCCATAGCCTGTATATTTTCTTGGAGGAACGGGTCAAGTTCTTCGATAACTATCATCCTGTCTACCTGCGCTGCAAAGTGGCGGAGCAAGTTCTGGGGGAGGGGGTAGGTCATGCCCAGTTTAAGGAAGGAGGCTTTGGGGAAGACCTCTCTAGCATACTGGTAGGCGACCCCGCTGGTTACCACGCCAAGACGGCGCTCATCCCACAGTATCTGATTAAGAAGAAAGGTCTCGGCATAAGCGGCTAGCTTGACTAGTCGCTCTTCTATTATGGGATGCCTGAGCCGGGCATAGACCGGCAGCATGACATATTTTTTTACATCACGCTGGAAATCCGGCTGATTGGCTGGCACAACCCGGCTCCGATTCACCTTTACCACTGACTTGGAGTGGGAGATGCGGGTCGTGGTGCGCACCAGCACCGGAGTATCAAACTTTTCGCTAATGTCAAAGGCATATGCCATGAGTTCATAGGCTTCCTGGCTATCGCTGGGCTCCAGCATGGGCACTTTGGCGAATTTGGCATAGTGGCGGTTATCCTGCTCGTTCTGAGAGCTATGTGCTCCGGGATCATCGGCACTGATCACCACCATTCCAGCATTGATCCCGGTTGTTGCGGCAGCCATGAACGGGTCGCTGGCCACGTTCAGTCCCACCTGTTTCATAGATACCAGTGAGCGAGCACCGGCATAGGCTGCCCCCAACGCTACCTCCATAGCCACCTTCTCGTTGGTTGACCATTCTGCGTAGATATCGTCATAGCCAGCCAGAGACTCAAGTATTTCAGTGCTTGGGGTTCCGGGATAGGCGGTGGCTACCTTTATGCCAGCGTGGTAGGCTCCTAAGGCTAGAGCCTCATTCCCAGATAGTAGCTTTTCCATTTTCGCCACATTATATCATAACTCACCTATCAGACAAACACAAAGAAAACAGGGAACAGGCTCGTAGTCATATTGACAAACAGGTAAGCTATATCTACATAATAGGTTAAAGATTCCGCCTAAGAGGAGGTAGTGATGGCTATCTATCTTATGCTTACCACTCTCACTGAGGAAGGGAGGAGGACCGTTCAAGAAGACCCGGAGAGTCTTAGGGATATCAATAAAGAGGTGGAGCATATGGGAGTCAAGATTTTGGATCAGTATGCTCTTCTGGGTCAGTATGACTTCGTCAATATACTAGAAGCTCCGAGTAACGAGGCCGTGGCTAAACTGGCAATAAGATTGAGTGCTAGAGGAACTACTCAAACCCTGACCCTAGCTGCAATCACTCTCGATGACCTCATTGCTGCCCTGAAGAAGAAAGAAAGTCCGTGGTAGTTCATTTTGCATCTTGGGCTTTGCTGTACATGCAAGTGGAATGAGCAGACTGAGGCGGCGTACCTTGGCTTGGCAAAACAGTTCAACTACCGGGGCTGGGCGCGTAAGATAGCGAAATGTGTGATGTCGAATCACACTGGTTTCCACTACTTGCCACAATAGATACGCCGACGTAAAATGGAGAGCGTGGGAAGGAGTCAGAATTCTATTTGAGGAGTATGTAGTGAGTTATGAAAAAACGGGTATTCTCTGGTATCCAGCCGTCAGGTGATATCCACATTGGAAACTATCTGGGTGCGGTTCAGCATTGGGTAACCTCACAAGCTGAGCTCGACAGCATCTTTTGTATTGTTGACTTGCATGCCATCACTGTCCCCCAAGACGCTAAGACTCTGAAGTCAAAGATACGTGAAGTGGCTGGTCTGCTCTTTGCGGCTGGCATAGACCCCGAGATATCTGTGGTCTTCATCCAATCCCATATTAGTGCTCATGCTGAACTGACTTGGATTCTCAATTGCTTTATTCCTATGGGATGGATGGGGCGCATGACACAGTTTAAAGAAAAATCACAGAAGCAAAAAGGGCAGGTTAGCGTTGGTCTTTTTGATTATCCGGCGCTGATGGCGGCTGATATTCTGCTTTACAATACTGACGTCGTGCCAGTTGGGGAAGACCAAAAACAACATGTGGAGCTGGCACGGGACACTGCCCAGAGATTTAACTCAATCTATGGTGAGACTTTCAAGCTACCGGAGGCGGTAATACCTGAGGCAGGTGCCCGTATTATGGGGTTAGAGGATCCGACGAAAAAAATGAGCAAGAGTGAAGCGGGGCCGGGTCATGTAATTTATTTACTGGATTCACCGGATGACATCCGTGCCAAAATCATGAGGGCAACTACGGACTCGCTGCGTGAGATCCGTTTTGATGAGAGCCGCCCTGGAATTTACAATCTGCTGCTCATCTACGAACTTTTCAGCAAGCTTGGTAGGGAAGAGATTGAGGCGCGGTTTGAAGGAAAAGGCTATGTCGATTTGAAGCAGGAATTGGCAGAGATAGTCGTCGAAAGCGTAAGCCCCGTGCAGTCTCGCTATCGGGAATTGACCGCCGATCCGACTTATATTGATTCTTTGCTGACCGAGGGGGCACTCAGAGTTCGACCCATCGCCGAAAAAACTTTAACCATCGTCAAAGACAGAATAGGGCTGGGATAAGATTGTTTGTTAACCTCACCCCCCTTTAGGTTTAGTAACCCCATCCCCCTTTGTCCCCCTTCCCCTTACCAAGGGGAAGGGGGACTGGTTATATAGGAGAGGCTTCGCCTCTCTTTGACTCTCCTTGTGGTATCTGCTCCTTCAAAGGAGGGGGAAGAGATTTTAGAGAGGGGCGAAGTCCCTCTCTAAGGCTCTCTTTAGTAGCTCTCTACTTTTAATGTCTCTCTTATCCTTTGATCACCCCGATGGGTTTTGTTCTGGCAACAATCTTTGAGATGCCGGCACTGTGGGTAACACCGACTACGGAGGTTACGTCTTTATAGGCCTCGGAAGCTTCCTCAGCAAGTCCAGACAGGCTGCCTGCCCGGACTGTTATGCCGCGGGCTTGTAGCGCTTCAAGTACGTCTATCCCCCTACGATGCTTTTTGGCAGCAGTTCGACTTTGAAGCCTACCGGCACCGTGGCAGGTAGAGCCGAAGGTCTCTTTCATTGCCTGCTCTGTGCCCACCAATACGTAGGAAAACCGCCCCATGTCCCCGGGGATGAGCACTGGTTGTCCTATCTGGGAGTATTTCTGCGGTATATCGGGATGACCTGGGGGGAAGGCTCTGGTGGCGCCCTTGCGATGAACACAAAGCTTCTGCTTTTGACCGTTTACTTCGTGCTCTTCTATCTTGGCGATATTATGGGTTACATCATAGATAAGCTCCAGCCCAGCTTCCTCGTCACATTTCCCTATTATCTGGCAGAAGGACTGCCTGACCCAATGAGTAATGCACTGACGGTTAGCCCAGGCATAATTTGCTGCGCATCTCATTGCCGAAAGATAGGCTTGACCTTCTGGAGAGTTCACGGGAGCACAGGCAAGCTGGCGGTCAGGCAGCTCGATGCCATACTTCGCCATTGCCCTGACCATTTCCTTAATATAGTCGTCGGCTACCTGGTGTCCTAAGCCACGGGAGCCACAGTGAATAAGAAGCATTACCTGCCCTATCTGGTCTATACCCATTTTATTGGCAATGTCCGGCTCATATATGTGGTCGACTAAGGCTACCTCGAGGAAATGGTTCCCCGAGCCAAGCGTACCTAGCTGGGGTGTGCCTCGTTCCCTGGCTCTACTGCTTACCTTAGCCAGGTCTGTCCCGGCCATCTCGCCCCTTTCTTCGGTAGTTTCCAGGTCCTCGGGCCGACCATATCCCTTCTCTACCGCCCAGCGCGAGCCTTTGACCAATACCTCGTTGATTTCTCCAGGCCGTAGTCTTATTTTACCCTTTGAGCCAACGCCTGAGGGAACATTGTTATAAAGAGCATCTACGAGCTCTTTTATCTTGGGACAGACCTCCTCTTGGGTCAGGTTGGTGCGCAGGAGGCGAACTCCACAGTTGATATCAAAGCCGACTCCACCTGGGGAAACCACACCGTCATCTATTTTCATCGCAGCGACTCCTCCTATAGGGAACCCGTAACCCCAGTGGATATCAGGCATGGCTAGGGAATAATCCACTATGCCAGGTAGAAAGGCTACATTGGCCACTTGCTCCAGAGCTTGCTCCTTTAGGATGTGCTTCAGCAGATCCTCATCGGCGTAGATTATCCCTGGCACGCGCATGCCCTTCTTGTAGCTCTTGGGTATTCGCCAGCGGTAGTCATCTATCTTCTCCAGAGATCTGTTCCACTGAGTCATATTCTCACCTCCTAAATATCAAAGATAACCTGAACTTGATTTTTCTCCCTGTCTACTTTGAGCATATGATAGGTAGCTGCCTTAACTCCCGTCTTGAGCTGATGGCGGGATGGATCGTATTTTTCACCGTAGCAGATTGCCTTTAATCCACGCCCATTGAAGTCTCTTACGTCGAATCTCTTGAGTAGAAGCATCTCTACATCGAAGAGATAGATGAGGCTGTTAAGCCACTCGAAAAGCAAAGCCTCAGGGTCCTCTTCGTTGAGCTCTAACCGGCGAGACTCGATTTCTTTTACCGTCTTAAGTTCGGCAATTATGGAGAATAGACCGTAGGCAGCGTTACCGAACGCCTCGGCCAAAGTCCGGCCATAAGCAATCAGCCCCACATCAGCAGTGTGTTCTATAAGCTGAAATCTTTTCACTCTTGCCAGTCGTGCCTTCCTTTTCCTTGACTACTCTATTATTTAGTCGCTCTCCGGCTAAGGTGGCTTAGAAACCAATTTGCCGCGAGTTGTGCCACCTCCTCCAGTGCTCCCGGTTCTTCGAAAAGATGTGTCGCCCCGGGGATGATAACGAGTTCCTTTGCCACCCGAAGTTTGTCCAGCGCCTCCCGGTTAATAGCGATAACAGGGGTGTCATGACCACCTACAATGAGAAGTGTTGGTGCCTGAACATGAGGCAATGCCGACGCTGCAAGGTCAGGACGTCCTCCGCGTGAGACAATCGCGCCGACAACGTCTGGGCGTGCCGCTGCTGCAACCAGAGCTGCACCGGCACCAGTGCTGGCACCAAAATAGCCTACAGTGAGGTCTTGAGTCTCCACATTCTGCATAAGCCAGTCAGTGGCATCAACGAGTCGCTCGGCAAGCAGTCTGATGTCGAATCGAAGTTGTCCTGTTTGCATGTCTACTGCCTCCTCCTCTGTTGTCAGAAGGTCAATCAATAAAGTTGCCAGTCTCACTTTACACAGCACCTGGGCAACATAACGGTTTCGGGGGCTGTGCCGACTGCTACCGCTTCCGTGTGCGAACAGTACAACACCTTGGGCACTCTTGGGTATGCCTAAATTACCTTCAAGAGCAACTTTGCCTGCCAAAACCCGTACAGTTTTTAGGTTCATTGCCCACCTTTCCTTTGGTCTTTTAAGATTTCCAACACTTCTTCATCCTCGACCGGGGGGAATCGCATATAGAATTGTCCGACAGCAGCAAAGAATGGCGGCGCACGCAAGCATAGCATTTCATCTGCATCTTTAGCCAATCTCCTCATGGTTTCCTCTGGTCCCACTGGCAGGGCGGCGATCAGCTTTTTGGGATGTTCCTGACGTGCCGCCCAGAGTGCTGCCTGCATCGTAGCGCCAGTAGCCACACCATCATCCGTTATGATGACCAGACTTCTCTCCAGGGGCACCTTGGGCAGAATCCGACGAATTAGCTTGGTACGACGCGCAATCTCGACCAGCTGGCGTTCCTTCTCCTGCTGAATGTAGGCACTTTCCACGCCCAATTCCTGCACCAGCATCTCATGTAAGAAGAGCTTACCATCCTCGGCGACGGCGCCGATGGCAAGCTCCGGGTTGCCGGGAGCACGTAGCTTATGCGAAAGCACAATATCTAAATCTGCTTCTAGCGCCCGGCTCACCTCACGTGCTATAATTAACCCACCGCGGGGAATACCAAGCACCACAGCCCTTTGACCACGCCAAGTTTCTAGCTCTCGGCCGAGAAGTTGCCCTGCCTCTAGCCGGTCCCTAAAGGGTTTGTCGCTGCGGGAGGCGATGCGTAATATTCCCATTGGCTGGCCTCTCCACTTTTCCCCATCTCATAATACTAGCTGATAAATTGTAGTTATGCCAAATTAATATAATCCCAGTGGCTTCCTCTCCTCGTTTGAGGCAAAATGAGGAACCATGGACTGTATATATATATTATAGCTCTATTAAATAAATTATAGAAGTCTGTTGAGAGATTGCCAAAAAGACTAGAAGTTTAGGCTTGATTTAACCTTTAATCCAATGTATTATTTAATCCAATGTATAATTTGCTAAGGGGTAGCCAGTGGCTTTACATAATCGATTTGAAATTAAAGACCCGTCACTAGCTGGAGTCGGCAAGCAGCGAATAGAGTGGGCTTACCGAGAGATGCCAGTAGTGAAGTTAATCAGGGAGAGGTTCAGTGCCGAGAAGCCACTAAAAGGCATTCGGATTTCGGCTTGCCTTCACATTACTACCGAAACGGCAAATCTGGCACTAACCCTAAAAGAAGCCGGAGCCGACCTCATTCTATGCGCATCTAATCCGCTTAGCACTCAAGATGATGTGGCTGCCGCATTGGTGGACGATGGCATTCCCACTAATGCCATCAATGGAGAGGACGAGACAACATATTATAAGCACATTAATACTGCTCTGGATAATAAACCTCAGCTTACCGTAGATGATGGTGCCGACCTGGTTACCACTCTTCATACTAAGCGGAGCGACCTGATTGGTAATGTCATTGGTGGCACTGAGGAAACTACTACTGGAGTTGTTCGGCTACGCAGCCTGGAGAAGGCAGGTAAGCTTAGGTATCCCATAATTGCGGTAAATGATGCTCAGACCAAGTATCTGTTTGATAATCGCTATGGCACCGGGCAGAGCACCATAGATGGTATCACCCGGGCTACTAATATTCTGTGGGCAGGTAAGAAGGTGGTGATTTGTGGCTATGGCTGGTGTGGACATGGCATCGCTCTAAGAGCCAAAGGGCTAGGCTCCCAAGTGATTGTAACCGAAGTAGAGCCAGTCCGAGCCCTGGAGGCAATTATGGATGGCTACCAGGTTATGCCACTGCTGGAAGCCGCCAGGGTGGGTGATATCTTCGTTACTACCACTGGTAATAAAAATGTTATTGATAAAGTCCATTTCCAGGCGATGAAGGACGGAGCTATTCTGGCTAACAGCGGACATTTTAATGTAGAAATTAATATTCCGGCTTTGGAAAGTCTGTCTCACAGTAAGCGACGCATACGAGCCTTCGTTGATGAATACACCTTGGATGATGGTCGCCACTTGTATCTGCTGGGCGAAGGTAGATTGGTCAACCTAGCTGCGGCTGAGGGACATCCAGCCAGCGTTATGGATATGAGTTTTGCCAACCAAGCCCTGTGTCTGGAGTATTTGACAAAAAGCAGGGGAAGTCTTGGGTCCAGAGTCTATCCGGTGCCTGAGGAAATTGATAAACAGGTGGCTCGGTTAAAACTTCAGGCTATGGGCATTGATATTGACAGTTTAACACCAGAGCAAAGGGAGTACCTGACCAGTTGGGAGAAGGGGACATAGGCAGTTGAATGGCTTCATATAACCGGAGGAAAAGATGACAAATAGTTTTGCTAGCTCACCTCACTACATGCTGACCTCGGAGTCGGTCACTGAGGGGCACCCTGACAAAATGTGTGACCAGATATCAGATGCTATTCTTGACACCATACTGGGAAAAGACCCCTATGCTAGAGTAGCCTGTGAGACAGCAGTAACCAATGGCTTGGTGATTGTTATGGGTGAAATTACCACCGATTGCTATGTTGAAATTCCCCAGGTGGTGCGGGGGGTAGTCCGAGATGTGGGCTACATCCATCCCGAATATGGCTTTGAGTATCAATCCTGTGGGGTGATGGTTTCCATTAATGAGCAATCCAGAGACATTGCTATGGGTGTAGATAAATCGTTGGAGGCTAAGATAAGTGAAGCGGCTGGTAACTTGGATAAAGTTGGGGCTGGTGACCAAGGAATGATGGTCGGCTTTGCCTGTAACGAGACGCCCGAGCTCATGCCCCTGCCTATTTCTCTGGCACACAAGCTGTGTCGACGTCTGGCTCAGGTCAGGAAAGATAAAACTTT
>SDBT01005435.1_pt1 | contig 21375 bp, 27 predicted proteins | sample 2277101 | NCBI WGS metagenome assembly SDBT01 (sample SAMN10404973, study PRJNA504765) | marine sediment metagenome | isolation source: marine sediment core GS10_PC15, 103 cmbsf | place: Arctic Ocean: Southern Knipovich Ridge | collected 2010
TTTAGAAAATCATGACCCAAAAAAAACTATAGATGAAATCAAAGTTTGTAAAGATTGTTTGTTTTTTCTTAAAAAGAAGATTGAAAAAGCTAGTGGCGTAATCAGTAATGCAATAACTTCTTTTTATGGGGTAAGACTTATGAAAACTAAGAAGAAAAAAGAATGTAATATTTGTTCTATAAAATTTTAAATCTTCTTTCTGAAAATACTAATAACCAATCAAACGATGCAAAATGCACTAATGATCATTCTTGCAAGTATATGCTTCGCATGTGGCATGATGTTTATTCTTAACGTGAGAAGCGATATACAGTTCGGTTTTGGTCTCGTTCTATTGTTTCAGTCGGCTATATTGCTACCTACAAAGAGTTAACAAGGTGGGTTCCTTTCCATTCGAGCGTATACGGTTCTGGATCAAAGTAGCCTTTGAATCCATTACCATGATTCTCTACAGGCCATTTGAATAGATCTCCCGAAGCGGGGATGATCTTTCGTGGCGCAAAATGAAGATGTGAACCTGTTGAAAATCCAGTGTTTCCGGACAGGGCGATAAGATCCCCCTGGTTGACGTAAGCACCGCTATTGTAAAAGACCCGGGATAAATGGCCGAGGCATATTTCAAGCTTTCTTTCCTTTGAACGCAATTTGATGTGGAGACCGTAACCGCTACGTCCCTCGTGTCGCACTCGAATCCATCCAGAAATCGGAGCAAACAGGGGAGTCCCTACAGGTACAGCGTAATCATCCCCATTGTGGCCGTCCATATCCCATTGACCATATACATCAATTCCATCCAAGAATAATTTATTCCCGAAACTTTGTGATATGGTATTTCTGGATCTTTTTTGAAACCAATTATATTTTTTCAAATAGGCCGAATTTTGGATGGGACAAATAATCATGAGAATGATCGTAAGATTTGTGCAATGAGAAGGGGAATTGTGATCGAAGAAAGAACACCAGCAATAAGATATCCTTGGATCCGGAACCTCTTATTCCTTTCTACATCCTCAGGTAAGGATGCAGTAGCTACCCTAGCCAAAGTATTTTTTTGGACCTGGCCATTGAGTTTTTCCAAGTGAATATTGATTGATTTCACCTGAGTGTGAATAGCGATAAGGATATCGTGATCGGTTTTATTCATTGCTTTTATTGAAAGTATTTAGCTGTTTTTCAAGCGATAAGAAGTTTTGTTCTAGGGTTAGAACTGCAAAAAAACCATCATATTTCACTTTCACGATTTGCATATTTGTATCAAGCAGAGATCCACTATTATCATAATTGATAACCTGGCAAGTGTCACCTACTTTGATAGTTTCAATATCGTATAGTGAGTTTACGCGCAGAGATGTGCGGCGTTTGATATCCTTATTATTATCCAATTCCGCATCCGCTCTGGCTTGAGCGGTTGCATTTGTTTTTAGGCTTGTATCAGTGATATATATAGAACGTATTCCGTATGCACTTTGACTCGGTGCATCATCCGCAGTGTGAGGAGATCCAGGAGCCGAAGACTCCACGATAACTTTATTAATTACATTTTCCATACTTTTATTAACTTCAGTTCGGCCGAGGTGTTTCTTTAGGTTGAAGGTATGAGTCGCGCTTGATGGCTTTGATTTATAATTTGCTGTACCATCAGATTCAATCGACCACCAAAATCCGGGAGGGGAGTTTTCCATTATTTTTTCTATAGCTTTCTTATGTTTTTTTTGTGCAAAATCTATGTCCAAAACGGTGACAGAATCCTCTACGCTTGGACCAGTGTAATTTATATCGGAATCGGGATAAGATAAACGGAAATTATCAATGATATCCTCAAAAATATCACTCGCTTTTAGATTTTTATTGAAAGAAAAATTCCCTCCGGAAGTGTAATAATCGGCACTAAGCTCCGAGCTTCTCCCTACGCACTGAATGATTACGCCTTCCTTACCTCCCTCAATCCATGGAACGTAAGTAAGCATAATTCCTGTATACATCAATATAGGGGTGAGATGATTCACATCGTCCCAGGTATACATTTTTACAATATTATTGTGAGCAATAAGGCCGCCCTCATCGAATGAATCAAATTTTTGATTCGTTTGTATGTTCAATTGTCCTTGTCCGCTATTAATTTCGTTTACTATTTGAGGTAAATTGAGCGGCAAGACCTGAGATCTGTTTGGTTTTACCGGCAATCTCACCGGGAGAATTCCTATAAAAGTGCCATCGTTTTCAAAGATTTCATAAAGAAATTTTTTATTTGCCATTTTATTATTTAAGTTCTATTTTTAAGAGTTCTTTTTTGTCTTCTGTTTCATTCTTAATTTCAGCATCAATTTTTTTAATTTCTGATGCTATAGAGTTAATAATCTCTTCAGTCCCTTCTTTTTGATAAATTTTTATACTCTCTTCATGTTCTTTGTTAAGTTTTTCTATTGTTTTTAATCCTTCACTTTCAACTTTTTTTGCTTGTTTAATTTTTGCATTTATGGCTTCTATCTGCATTTCAGTTTCGACAATTTTGTTTTTTTTAACTTGGACTTTTTGAAGATTAAAAATGCAAGCCTTGAGCCTATCTTTTGCAGAAACGCATTTTGAGGAAAATTTTACTTTTTTCATAAAAATTTGTTAATTATTAAAATCCTATAACTGAATATTCGGTAAGACCACTTACTGCAACTCTCGCGGCATTTGTGTTTTGATATTCTATATCAAACCCAGTAGAAGTAACATTCCCGATCTTTATTGAGTTCCAAACTACATCGTCTATGACTATATGAGATGAGCTTGTTTCCCAGTTATTCCTTGCTTGTATATTGCTGAGATCTCTACAATATAACCCTTTATTCCCATCAAGATCATAAGATCCCCAACCAACTGCAAATTCGGCAGCCGTTGACTCTACGAATCCAGTTGCTCGTACAAGTTTGGGTCTGAATCCGCAAGTAATAGTGTTACTAACTGTTCCAGTTGTAGGAAAAGGTGCAACAGAATCAACACCATTAAAAGATTTTCCACCAGTAACAATTAATAATTGTGTAGCAGAAATAGCTAACCCAATTTTATAAGAATATGTTGTATTTGGGCTTGTTGCTATTGCACCGCTTCCGCTAAGGTAATAATCACTTCCCGGTGTTAACCCGCTAAGTATCGTCACAGGACCACCCGTCTGAACTTTTTTATTTGTGTCATCAGCCTCTCCACTATCAATAGCAAATCCAATAAATGAAAAAGTTGATTCTGCTCCTGCTGTAGTGGTTAGATATACTTTACTGTCAGATGTTTTGAGGTATAGTGGTTCTCCAACAGCTATTGTTTCTCCATAAGTAAATAGTTTAACAGTTACTCTTTCCGCGTTATCAACGATTGCATTGTCACCAGTATCATATACAGCTTTTGTCATATCACCAACTACGGCAGTTTGATCATCGACATATTTTTTATTTGTAAAACTTAAATCATTAGTTGGCGCTGCATTCGTTGTACTTCGTGCTTTATCGTCTTCGAATTCTTTTAGTCCTCCTATTGATTCGTCCCCTGTATCATGGACAACCTCGCTATCTTCAGCTTTGTTTGTTTCAAGCAAAGCAATAGCATCATTAACTTCCTTAATCTGAATGGCCGTAACGTACTCAAAGAACACAATACTACCCCCACTAGGGATATTGTGAGCTGCCGGCGTGGTACCGGCATACCCTCTACCATCTTGCCCCGCCGATAGGTATCCTAAGAGGTGAGTATCTTCATCGTATACGATGAACGTATCGCCAGTACGCGAAAAACAAAGAATGATTTCACTCTCCGTTGTCACTGGAAACGGTGCTTCATTATTTGCATTTCCTTCAGGAAAATTTGCAAAAGCATCGGCCGCCGCGTCATCTGATCCAGAGAAGGAAAGAGTTGAATTTGATATTGAAGCCGCTAGGCTTGATCTTGCATTATCGGCAGGCTCATATTCTAATGCCGTTGCTGGAAATCTTTGTGTGAAAGGCATGATTTTTTATGAAAAATAATTATAAAATTTGTTCGTTGCTATGATGTTATGACTAACAGATGTGACGGTACCAGTGAATGGGTTTGGTCCTACTTTCAGGGTGGGAATTACGCCTGCAAATTTCACATCAACACCGTTCTTTTTTACCTCCTCAGTTTCACCGTTAATGGTCAAAATGTCTCCGGTAACCAGGGGTGTTGTAATAGTTATCGTCTCGCCAGTCGCTGTATTTGTATAAGATATTTCAGAAATTGTATCATCCGCATCAATGATGAAGGTTGTAATCAATCTAGCCTCATCAACATTCCCATCGTGTATCAGCTCTTCAGTGAATGCCCCGGTTATTATTGTTTGAGTTTTTACGTTCCGAAACTCATCAAATCCATATGGTTCGAAGACTTCGAAGTCGGCCATAAATTCAGAATATGTAGTATTCCAGGATTCTCTAGGGATGTTCAATCGAACCAGATTCGCTATATATTGAACAAAAATATTTGATTCTGTTTTCTTCAGTACTCCATTGTCAGCGCGGAAAGCCTTTTTCATATCTCGAATCAGTTGCACAAACTCAGCATTAGTGTTGGCTTTTATCGTTCCTTTTACTGGGATTTTTTTGACTTCTTGGTGAGAGTCTACAAATATTCTACCATTTCCCCTGGGAAAATTATGCGTATCATATACTTTGTCCGGAGGATTATCATCCTTGAAAGAAGCGGTGACGACGGCACCATTCTGCATTCCAAACTTATTAAAAGAAATCACATCATCCGAAGAAAACCCCACTACTGGGGGACCGTTAAACATGCCGGCGTTGAACATTACATCATTGAATAGACTCATTCTGGTATTCCTAGGTTAGATTTTCGTAAAGTATCTGAAATTACATTACTTATAGTTTCCTCAAATTGACTAAGATCTTGGCCATTTTTGATATTAACACCTCCAAAGTTAAGATTAATATTTATATTTTGTTCATTGTTATTTGCCCCTCCCCTTTGTTCCCCAGCTACGCCTTGATCAAAAGTTTGACCGGGCTCAATAATTTGAGCTGCTTCAGTTAACGATGCAGATTCAAGATTCCTGAGCCTCAATAAATGCCGCTCGAAAGAATTTTCTCGCAATTTTAGAAATGATTGATAATTATCCAAATCTTTTAATCTTTGGGTTTGTAATTCTTCGTTATGTTCCAAAAATTTTTCCTGTAAATCAGTAAAATGTTTTTCTTGATTTTCTAGCTCTTCTTGAAGACGTTCTCTCTCAGCCTCTATAGCTTTTTCTTCTTCTTCGAGATCAGCCTGGATTTTTATAAGGTTTTGCTCAAATTCTGTTTTGCCGAATAACTCTTCGAGCTTTTTTATTTGTTCCGCGTTTTCTTCCCGAAAAATAGCATTATCTTCAAATGCTTTCTTTTCTTTTTCGAGCTGTTCTTTAAGTTCTGTAAGTTTTTCATCTCCGATTGACTCATCCAGGACTTGCTTTTCAAGATCTGCAATTACCTGTTTTTGCTTTATTATCTCTCGAGCAAATGTTTCTGAAAAAGTTTCCGGTAGGTTGGCTTGCTGCTCATCAAGCCCCGCAATTTTATCTTTTATTGAATCAATATTTTTTATCATTTCTTCACTATTAGCCGCATACTCTTCAGTTAAGTCCTTCAAAGCATCTTTTGAATCTCGCACACTTTGAGTGAAGCTGCTCTGTATTTTTATTGTTTCCTGCGTGGATGCGGTAGTCGTTGATTTTATCTTCTCGTTCAAATCTTTGATAGTATCGAAAATTTTCTCCAAATCCTCTTTCATTTTGTCTGACATTTTTTCTACAGCCTTACCGCCACCACCAGCGCCTTTACTTATTGAATCGCCAAGACCTCCTCCCAGATTTTTAAAAAGTTCTTCCATTTCATCAACTTCTCCCTCTGTAGTATCTGTAGAATCTTTGAGATTTTGCTGTTGTTTATCAAGTTCAGCTCTATGATTTTCAGTGAAATTTTTGATATGTACAAATTGAAGATTGCTTGTAATTTGTAAGTTTTTAGCTGTTTCAGTATCTCCTTTTTGTAGTGCTGCTTGAATGCTTTGTTCTGTTAATAATTGTTTTGCTCTAAGTTTTGACAAGTCTCCAATTGCTCCTTTGGTTGTATTAGCAAGCTTTATTTGAGCATTGACTTGTTTTTCCATTCCTGAAATATTCGCACTAATAGCGGCTCTGCTTCTGATTTGAGCGCCTTCTAGTTCTTTAAACCTACCTATCAGAATCACTGCCGCCGCTGCCGCTGCCCCTAATATAGGAATCATGGTTATTAATGAAGCTTTTAATCCAACTGAAGCACCGGTCACTAATTTGAAACTTTTTGCCGTAGAAATAGATGATCCGGAAAGGATCCCAAAAGATGAGGAAGCTATTTTTAGCGGTAAGGATAATGCTGTTATTGCTTTTTTTGTAAGCCCGGCGGCTGCAATAAGGGCAGTAAAAGCAGTAGTTCCTAGTGCTACTTGAACAATCAGTTTTTTTGTTTCCGGAGAAAGGTTTTTGAATACTTTGATTAAAACAACCCCGTGTTTGACCAAATCTAAAGCCAAAGGTAAAAGTTCTCGACCAATTTCTTCCCCCAAAGTCTTCATATCTGAAGTAAGTCTCTTAAGTTGGTTTGCGAATGATTCAGAGGTTTTTATGGCATCTCCCACGGCTCCTTGATCGGTCATGGTTCTCATTATTATAGCGAGGCGGGCAATAGCTTTTTGCTTCTCATTTGCTGCCGCTGTATTCTTTGCTAATCCCTGTGCTTGTAATTCAAGATCAAGTGCGCCTGCTTTAATATTAACACCGAATTTGTCCATAACTTCAGCACTTCCAGACATAGCAGAAATAAATCTTTGTTGTGATTCGCCATCCGACAGATTATTGAAAGATGCGAAATCTATAGAAAGTTCTTGTAGTTTTGTGGAGAAAATAAAAGCTTCATCCTCAGCAAATCCCATACCTTTTGCGAAACCCTGAAAAGCTGCAAGACCATCCTTCAGATCAGTGGCATTTCTTCCTACTGATTCACTAAGCGTGTTCGCAAACATCTCAGCTTGATCACTCATACTACCGAATACAGCATCAAACTTATTTTGAGTCTCTTCAGCATCAGAAGCAAGTTTCACAAAAAGACTTCCTGCCCCTACCATTGCGGCAGTAAGAATAGTAAATTTGACAGAAGCTTGATCTAAGGACTTAGATAAAATCTTTGTTTGTTTCTCGACATTATTGAAATCTTTTTGCATCTTTTTGAGAACCTTTGTCGCTTCGTTCTTAGCTGTGATTATGTATTCAAGTAACTGCTTTGGCATATTATTTTTTAAGATTTTTTTTCATTTCTTCTTCTTGATCTGCTCTATTTTTTATGAGCTTTGCTTCTTTCCTTTCTGTATTTAGGAACCCTATATGAAGATCAATGATTGATATATCTTGCTGTTCGAGTTCTGAAGGTGTGCAATGATAAACGTTTCGCATCAAAATAAAATCCGTGTATTCCTGTGGAGCACACGAATCAAATCCAGATACGAAATTTTTCATCTGCTCAATTATTTTTTTTTATCCTCTGTTTTCCCTGAATTTTCCTTAATTTTCAAACACTCTTCTAAAATTTTATCATAGTCATTTTCATCCAAATCCTCTAAATTGTCCTCTGTTACTTCAACTTGCTTGCTATCAATACAGATACTTTTCGCCATATTAGAAACTAGAGCAGCGTTAGCATTATCAAGGTTTGCAGCTTTATACTTCAAGTTTTTAAAGTCGGTTTTGGAGGAAACTTCAACCCCTTCCCATAGATTCCTTGAATAAGCTCTACTTGTTTTTTTTGTGATTATATCCGCAACGATAACGGATCCTTTTGTTATTTTAATTTCCATAATTAGTATTCGGTTGCCCGTATGTTAATAAGTAAAATTTCAGTACTGAAAAGCGCATCATCCTTATCGTAATGCGGAGTATAACCAAGAGTCTGCGAAGTGATACCATTCAAGTCGTCACTTTTACCCCAATCCATGAAAAAAGCTTTTGCAAAATCTATATAAAGTGAAGGAAAAATATCATCCGATGTATCCACAATAGCGGTGACAGCATCATTGATAATTTCTATTCTTGCGGCCTTGAATGAATTATCAAGATGATAATTTTGAAGAACTTCAGAATTGAACACCGCCTCCATATCTCCGGACATTCCAAACTGTTGATTATTAAATCCGGAAATTGCACCGGATTGCCCCAGAGTCTCTTCTGGATTGAGATTCTTTGCGTATGATAACTTGAATCTTCGAAGTGCTGTAGCACTCGCTGCATTCAGAGCTAATTCATTCGCTGCAAATTTGACTATAGGCTGAGAAGGTAAAAACAAATTCTCTGTAGTAATAGCCGGAGTCAATGCACCACCATCAACTAGATTAATACCTTTATAAGCAAATTTTACATTAGGATATACACCCGGAACAAACTCCATGTCTAGGCTTTCCATAGAAGCATCTGAAGTTTCTCTTCCGGCCACCGGGCTTTCAGTATATAGAGAATAAATTGGATGAGTTGAATTTGTATTGAGCCTTTCGAAAAAATGAACTTTTGCCGCTGTGAAATCACTTTGCTCTACAGTTCCACCAGTCCAAGTTCCATTTGTTAGATCTGTTTTCGCGTCGAGATCTCCAATTGTTCCTGTGAGAGTTTCAACGGCGTAATAAGTCGTACCCCCTACTACAATCAATTTGTGAATCGTACCCGTCCAAGTTCCTGTAGTAGAAGTAATCGAGTCCTTTTTTGCGGGAGTGCCACCTCCTGCGCCTGTAATTGTAATCAAATCACAAAGCGTTTCTTTACCTAGCGCAGCTTTGATAAAATGACCTATGCTCTCGTCTCTTGCGTATGCTTCACCTGTAACCTCAGCGGATTTCTTAGAAATATGCTCATCTCCGGAGAACTCTTCAATCACTCCAAGGCATGACTCATCTCGAATCTTCTCAAATACAGGCTTCATATCGAGTGCTTTACACGGGATCCACATAGTAGGGGAAACCGGTGTTCCTGCTACTGATTGCTTCGCTAAACCGAATTGTTTTAGTCTTCCAATATGTTCATTAGCCATCTTGTTTTTTGGTTAGATTATGTAATTTGTCTTCAGCTTCCGCCAAAGTTTTTGCGTAAATGATTTTTCCATGTTGATGAAAGGTGTATTTCTTCAGATCATTATCGATCTTCTTTGATAATTTTTTAGGTTCTTTTTTTGCCTCTGGTTTTTCGGTTTTTTTAGTCATATTATAATATTGTTTGAATAAATTTTGCTGATAAGATCATATCGAATCCGCTATACGGCATATCTTCCTGAGCATTAAATGCCGTTACCTTCCCGACATCGAATATAGTTACTTCACTATCGAGTGTATCCACATTCGGTGGCGTTCGAAAAAGATCTGTTAATTCTGTAATAAGTGATAATCTGAGCGTACTTACATCCTGATCATTCGTGTCTCGAAGCAATACTTTAATCAAATACTTTGCATCCACTTCATTGGTTTGGGTATCAAGTCTTTCCTCATCATTCTCTAGATACTCTACCATAGCGGCTGGGAATTTTTGCGGTTCTGCTTTCATGAATCCGTATACTACATTTAATGATTCGCCCTCACCCTCTTTTGTTTCCAATATCGCTTTTATCTTTGCTTTTACTGTAATTAATGTAGCCATATCACAATGCTATTTTAAGAATTTCACTATCTAAGATCCATTTTGCTCGTCCCCCTACCATCCAATTGAACGCAGGAGTCAAGAATCCACGTCCTTTATATTTTGGCATTACTACCTTCCTTGTAACAATCCATTGACCGTTAATCTTGAAGCGTAAAGCCTTCGCTCGTACTGGCCTTATTACTCCACCTTGATCATGAATCCTTGCATAAACTAGAGCAGTTCCTACTATAGCCTTTTTGGAAGTAGCTTTAAGTCCTATACTTCTTCTCAGCGTTCCGGACTTATACGGGGCTAGGTTTACGGCTCTATCCTGAAGCTCTGTACCTGATTTGAATAATGCTATCTTGATAGCCTGGTTCATTCTTTGTGGCATAACCTGCATCACTCTAATAGCTTTTACCGAAACTCTTTTGTCTATTTTAATTTTAATTTTCATACTCTTCAAACATTGTTATTTCGATATGATCATCGATTTCCGGATTCTTTAATTTCAATATTCCCCCTACTCTGTACTCCACACCTTCTTGATCTATTATTTTATCTGATATTTTTATATCTAAGATCTCACATATTACGCATAGGAATGTTTTGAAAGCGTTCTCATCTCCGAATGCTGCCGCCACTCTTGGATCCGTTTGTTCTATATAGCATCCAATCCCTTCAAGGTGAAACTCTTCCGGATACTCTTCCTTATCTCCTGCCGTAGCGAGCCGCTTCACGTTGATTACGTTGTTATTCATGAGCTTATAATAGGCTGTTTGTAATTTACTAAGTATGGCCGTATGAGTTTCAATGCTTCTGAGCCATGATTTCCGGAGGCGAATTTTACGGTTTTTGTTCCTAGGCTATATTCCGTAATACCTCCCATCTTCTTATTCTCGGCCATCAATCCCCCTACTAGGTAAGCCACAATTGTTTTTAGGCTGTTTGGGATATTTATATTTTCCGCTACTCCTTCGCCCGTTCCAAGTACATATCCAGCCGTATACGTCACTTTGATATCTTTGTATCTCAGTAGATCCGGTACCCCGTCCCCATCAACTGTGAAAACTTTACTTCGGTGCAAATCATCAAACTGATAACTGAATCCTGTTATCTCATCATGTGTATTTGAATTGAAAACTCCCCCTATTGCAGTGACTGGAAACGCCTTCAGATAGAAGTATGAACATCCATATACCCTGGTTAATTCCTTTGTTATTTCGTAACTGTAAAGATCTGTAATGCTCAGAATGTCATACAATAATTCTTGAGCGGATAATATATGGAAATCAATTAGTGTATCTTGAGAGGCTCCACTTATTCCGAGAATTGTTTTCACCTCTGCTTGAGTTACTATATTTGTCATCCATTTGATGTTATTTTTTTGATCTTATCGACTCCAAAATTAATAAGTCCTGTTGTCGTTAATCCTAGGAATACCCCATAGAATACATTCGGAATAGTGAAATCATTCGAGACGGCGGGGTGTATAATTCCTCCTAATATGGCCGCAATTATAGGTAATATCCGGGAAGGTACACCGTTCATTTTCGCTATTTGGGTGATCCCTATAATTACCGCCGCTGTACTATATGGATTTTCCATTTGATTTAAATATCTGAGTAAGAAATCTCGTACCATAGATCGTCGGCAAGGTCATAACATAAATTAATGCTGTCACCTTTTCCAAGTTCTTGACCTGTAGCGGTCAAAGCAAGTCCGGTACTTCCTACCGTGTCCGCATCCTGAAGCCTCACATAATTAGTGTCACTTGTTCCCATTATGATAGCACAAACACCATCGGCCGCATCGGCAATGGTAGGTGTAGCGCCAAGCAATACCGCTTGATTCTCACCAGTTACACGCATAATTCCATTCGTGATAATAATACCTGTCCCGCTAGATAGTGGAATATCTGAGGAAGGAGTTTTTTGTATTACTCCTGAAAATGTGATATCTCCAAGTGTATCTATAGCGCTTTCAATAGTAATTTCAGTTGTGGCATCGATAATATCCACATTCTGCAATGTTAATACTCCGGCTGAATCACTAAGAGGTGAAGATGATCCAATAATAATTTCATTTGAAATTGTTGCCCCTGAGAAAGTTGGGGTTCCTATAGTGCTAACATCTTGATTAATAGTAGTAGTTCCTGTTATTGACACTGTTTGACCTTGAATACTTGTAAGGTTCGCAAGTGTATCGATAGCGCTCTCGATCGTTGCTTCAGTTGTAGCATCGATTATATCCACATTCTGAAGAGTAAGAACACCACCCGAATCCGTCAGCGGTGTTGATGCTCCGATCATAAGTTCCGATCCAACCGGAAAAGCTAAAATAGGTGTTCCGAATCCTCCCGAATTAACCCCGACGGCACCAGCGACCCCCGCAATCAATAAGACGCTAAGAGATAAGCCAAGAAGGAATGATTTAATAGATTTCATTGTATTGTTTTTTAAGAAATATTTTATTTACGTTTGACTGATTTGTGGCTCCGCTGTCACTCTTACATCAGTTGCTTCACCATCGCCAATAAGATAAACATCTTCTGGCCTTGCGGAAAAGTTTACTGTTGAATTTTGAGGAACTTTCCCTCCTGAAGCTACCGCTGCAGCTACCCCGATGTCATAGTAGATATCGTTTGCATCAAGATTTTGAATTTGGAAATTCATTTTATCATTCACATTGAGCCTAGCTTCCAAGTCCCCACCTCCCGCAGTTGCGATTGCTTTGAGCGTTTGAGACGCTACTGACACTGTAATTAACATGGTATTATTGTTTAATAAATAAATGATTAACCTTTCTTAATTTTTCCTTTCTTAGGAACTGCCTTTTTGATTTTGGATTCAATATCATTATCCTCAGGTTTATCCTCAGGCTTAAGATCTTTTTCTTTCCCCTCTTCTAATTCTTTGATTCTTTTATTCGCTTCTTTTAGCTCTTTTTGTAATTCTTTATCTCCTGAAAATTGAATCTCGAAACGCTTATCCATTTTGGATATTTCTTTTGCTTTCTCCACTTCAATTTCCACTATCCCCCCAGCTTTTACATCGACCTTTTCAGATCCATGACTGGTACATACTCTCGTAGGTACTTCAGCGTTCCATTTTACTTTTACGTATTGCATGATATTGTGAGTTATTTTTTACTTGACCTCGCCCCCGGGTCTATCAGTCCAGGGACAAAAAAAGAAAAAAATATGCTTAGACTGTTACATTGATGGCCGATGCTACACTTGAATCGGTTAATCCTGCTTTCTTTTGAACTATTGTAATCCCTACTTCATTCGTTGCTATTACAGAGATACCTAACCCGGGAATTTTTACTACATCAAGTTCGAAAGCTTGACCATATCCCCATTGTATTGCTGGCTTATATATATATGAATATCCTCCGAGCGTGTTATTCGCTAGCGTAACTCCTGACTTTTTCCCGTCTGCTTCAGCAAGTGGATAATCACGGGCAATGGTTAGATCAGAACCAAACAGATTGGTAATTGCATTTCCCGCTACCGTAGAAACTTGGCCTCTCTGAGAAGCATCATAGAACGCTTGCAAGGTTAGGTACTTATTATAAGTTCTACGATTGAATAACCACATACAAGCTTCTGGATTCGATGCAAGATCTCCAAGAATATTCATGAGAGCAATAAGATCTGTCAGGTCGGCAGTTCCCGCGTTCACGGTGAGATTTGATCCATTGATTGCAATTTCTCTGACACCATGATCAATCATTGTAGCATGATACAGCGCGCCACCTACTGCGGCAAAAGTTGTTGCTGGTTCTTGATCATCTGAATTCACATTTCCTGTACCTCCTGATTCTGAATCCCCATTGATTATAATTGACTCAATTGTTCGCGCTTCAGAACGAGCAATCTTTGTTTTTATCCATGCTTCAATATCCACTACTGAATAATTCAAAAGTCTTTTTGAAATATCGATCGACTTTAAAAATGGAGCTTGTTCAATATCAATTTCACCTGTTTTCTGTTTTGAGTTTCCTTGTGCAATGGTACCCGCTCCGGTGGTCCATTCAGTATTACCGATCATGAATCCTTCGTCACCTATGATAGGAACTGTTTCTTTTTTCCCCATATTCGAACCATGAAATCCTGGAAGCATTGAAAGGAACGCTCCAAACTGAGGAGTGAAATCTATAATATCCGCGCTTAAAATCTGATCCGGAACAAGCTCTTCGCCAAAACCGGTATTAGTTGTATGCTCAACATCATTGGCGTTTTGTTTCATGTTGAAGCCATTCGCTGTAAGCATAGCCGTCAATGCTGGACTTATCTTGCTTTTCTCTGAATCATTATCAATTTTTCTGCATCTTTTTTGACCATTTGCTACCAGGTTTATGTTGGTTATGGCTTCATAGATTGGGCGTAAGGTATTTTTTTCTGCTCCTGTAGGCTTTTCAGCTCCGGTTTTGTCAAAAAAATCTTGTAAGATTTCTTCTCTAGTTTTAGGCATTTGTAATAGTGTAATAATAATAAATTAACGTTTAGTTAGGTGCTTCATTAGTTGAGCCGCTAGCCCGTTTGTCGGCAATCCTTTTTTCTCCTCGAATTGAGAATTAAAAATCAAGCCTTTCTCTTCTGGGATTTTATCGAGTGCATTTTTCAGCGCTTCAATCTCAGAGTTTTGATTCTGAATTACTTCAGAAAGATTTGCGACCATGCCATTCAGGTCATCCATAGTAACAAAATTGGTATCCTGCTTTTTCTCCACTTTTTCGGGAGTTTTATTTTCACCTTTTTTGGCCTCAGGATTTTGGCCTTCGAAGGTAAGAGAAGCTAGAACATTTTCAAGTTTCTTTTTCTCTGCTTCGTCCTTAGTGGCTTCGTGTAGCTCCTTGATAAGGTCGTACTCTTCCTTGGATACAACTGTTTTACTTTCTTCAATTGGATCTCTGGAAGCTTCCACTTTTTTCTCTTCTGTTTTCTTGGCTTCTGTTTTATCCTCTTCCTTTGGTTTTGGATCTTTGCCCGCCGGTTCGGTTTTCTCTTCTGTTTTCGCTGGCGCTTCTGTCTTTTCGACATTAGTTTTCAGGTCTTTTTTATCCTCCGGAGGAAGTTTATTTTTTTCCATCTGTTGTTTTGGTAAAAAGGTATTTTCGTAATAGTGTCCTATTCCGTTTTGAACGGTTAGAGCTTTTGGATTCGATGGTAAAGTGACCATGGATATTTCTATAGCTTCGGCTTTTGTTACAACGTAAACATAATCTTCATAAACATAATCAAGATCTTCATCCTCCATCTCCTTCCACATTTGATGCCATGTCATTCTTTCCCCCGTTTTTGTATTCTCAAAAGCTGATTCTATAGTAATATGACCAGTCGATAATGCTTTGATTAATCGTTTATCAACTCTGTAAGCTTCTTTTTCATCTAGAGCATTTAAATCAACCCAAAAAAGAAGATCAATACCCTTATCGTGAGGCATGATTTCTACAGCTTGCCCGAAAGGTTTATTGTCATTGTGCTGAAAAAGAATTGCCGGGTTGTTTACGTAATTCGAAAAATCCCACCCGTCCACATCGATCTTATAATCGTTTCTAGATACGTCTTTTCCCTCGAATTTTTGGGTAGCTAACCCCTTATAGATTCGTATGCTGTCGCCTTCTGGAATCTTATTGCTTATCTTGATTGAGTTTGTGCCAAGGCTTTTTACTTCTTCTCTCTTGATCTCATTAATCTCTACACCGCAAAAGAAACCATTCTCATTGATATAGTTTTTTAGGTCTTTCTTGTTAGTGGTTTTGTGGTTTGTTGGCATAATTTAAATAAAAAATTAAATTATGCCTTTGATTTTTGGGGGATGAGATATCAAAGACTAATTCAAGCCTTTATAAAAATCCCCACATTTAAATGATCTTAGTCTTCTTCTTCTTCCTCGTCGTCTTCATCCTCTTCATCCTCATCTGTTTCCTCTTCCTCGTCTCCTGTTTGTTCCTCACCTTCATTCTCGTTTTCCTCCTTTTCTGCTTCCTCTTCGGTTGCTTCAGCTGTTTTGGTGTCCTCTGTATCAATCATAAAATTTGTATTAAATATTGTCATCGATAAAATCATATCTGATAAGAAATAATTAGTCAACTTTGAACGTTTCCGTGCATCTGCAACGCCATTCTTGAGATGGTGCTTGATCCTCACCCGTACCAGAATGATTTTGCGCTAGGGGGATCCAGCCGTCTTTCTCGTTAGTTGTATGGGTAGCTCTTACCTTTGAATCTTTGACAGTGTTCCACCTTTTTTCTGGGGGTCTGTCCGGGAATTCACGAGCAAAATCATCTATAGGAATCCTATTACCCTTAGCATATGCCATGCCTATCTCTCTTTGCGCTATGTGCTCACCTCTCGCAATAGAGAAAACCCCGGCATCTCCTTGCTTTCGAATCAGCTTTGCTAGCTCTGTAGGGCTTTTCCCTTCAGCAATTCCCTTGACGAGTATATCGGTTATCTTTGTTTTTGTTCTTCCGGAAATATTACCCCGGAAATTAGATAATTTTTCTATAGTGTGTTTGGTTCGAAGATAAGATTTCGCTTCTGGATGTTGTAATGAAAACGAAATCCCAAAATCTGAGAGCTTCAAACTTTTTATGATTGTTTTTCCTCCTTTTCTCATTGAGAGCGCTTCGGATGAGAATAATCTATCGGCTATATCCTCAACCCCCGGCATGTTCCGAAGGAAGAATTCTATCCGTTCATCAAATTCTTCATCATTTATATTGTCGATTATCCAGTCTTTTTGTTTGTCGAAAATTCTTTTCAGTGCGTTTCTAAGTCTCTTTTCATTACGATTTAAGAATTTGCTATCTACTCTGTTAACTATGATTTTGCTGTTTTCAAGCTTCATGCAATCACAATCTTTTTTCATTTGTAATTCTGAATCGATCTTTTGGCCAGTTTCGCAAAAGCTAGTAAACTGATATCTCTCATGATCATCAAAATCAACACCACCATCAACCCGGACAGAGTAAGATACATTATCTGAATGACTGAATGGGAATGTATAAGCACCGTCTCCTATATGGTGCATATTCGCATTAGCTATCAGCAATCTACCCGAATGCGCATCGCGTATTCGAATGGTGGGAATTAGCCTTGTACACGGTTGGCCATTGGATGTGAAGCTTGATTTTATTATCATTTGTTTTTAATCAGTGTTAGGATTTGCGCTTTGGCAAGAATTGAAATATTTTCAGAGTTTTCAATAATTTGTCTTAGTAGAACAATGCCTTCACTTTTAAGATGTTCTTTATTTGCAATTTTTACACCAATATCAAAAGCTTTTATTGCCTCAGCTCCGCTTGCTCTGTGCACACCTAGAACATTAAGAATAAGATCTCTCAAATTAGTAATAGGAAAAAAATCTTTACCTTTAAAATCTTTAAGATTTCCATCAAATAAACATTCTTCTTCTTTTTCCGGTGTTGTTTCGTTTTTTTCAGTCATAGTTTTTTGAAAATAAAATTATAAAATATCTGTAGATTGTGAGAGATCGATCAACTCACCGTTGATTGATATTATGAGAGTTTTAATTTTGGTGTAAATTTCTTCCCCAGATTTCCATGCTATATCATCCCATGCTAGGCACGCAATATGAGAATCTTCAAACGTAGGCTCTCCACGCTCTTCTCCTTCCTCTGGGGCTGGTGCAGGAATTTCTTTTTTCTCCCATCTTTCCTCCTTAATAATAGGGATTGCCACGTTGTTTATCTTTTGGCTATTTGACCTTCGAGCTTCTTCATTTTTCCATACGGCAAGCTCAAGCCTGCCGACCTTTATTTTGTTATCTAGGCTTATATCAGCAATGATATAAGTATTCTCGCACGTGCCACCCGTTTTGTCGGGGAAATTGATTTTGATTGCCATGGTAAAATGTATTAAGTATAAAAATTTGGAACTTTGTCCTTAGTTCCTATATTAGTTGACTGATAATGAATATCCACATAATGAATAAATGGGTCTGGAACACCTCCGCTACTTACCGTTATATTGTTAGCATCGACTTCAAGGGTTAATTCGATTACGCTGTCTGGTTCTAGGTCTGCTGTGTCTATTTCTAGCCCTGTTGGGGTATCATCAGAATATTGTACCTCGCTTAGTATCTGTTGATATTGAACTGTTGAAGCCGTTCCAATGAATGTTCCTACTTTAGGAGTAGAATTAAAAGCTTGTTGATCATGTGCTTTAGCGGAAATCGAGGTAGCCTTAAACGTAAGCGTTCCCCCTGTGACTGTTGTCAATATATGGCTCCAATGAATATGAAGGAAAATAGGAGTCCCTGCCACATAATCATGGGGTATGTGATAAGAGATATATGCTTCATCTCCTACCCCGAACTGCCATGATTTAATCGCTCCATTGTAGGGCGCTAACGTGGGCTTAGTTGCTCCTGTATTTTTGGAAAATTGATCTCCGATAATATCCTTGAATCCAAACGTAGGTACTGTGGTATCCACTTTTATTCCTTTCCCTGATGTTTTTGGCAAAATAATATCTCCATCTATTGTAGCGTTACCTATTACATCAATCTGCGTTCTTGGTATGCCAGTGTTAAATCCCGAAAACCCATCGCTTCCTTGCACCTTGAAAGCATTGGTTATACTATCTGCGCTTATATTAAAATCAGCATCAACTTCTGTTTCATTTACCGAGATATTGCCTCCATTATCTATACTCATTCTCGTAACCAATGTTTGCAAAGTAGCTCCACTACCAAGAACTGCGGAAGTTTGAAAAAGAACACTACCCCCTACTCCTGCCCCAGTTCCTTTGCCCCCAGCGATGGTGATATCCCCTCCGATAATATCTGTTCCACTCCCACCAGTCGCATTATATTTAGTTGCTAATGGTGTCGCATGTGTTACCCCTTTGCCTATATAAATATCATCTACGCGAAATGCACCACTTCCAATAATGAGTTGATTACCTGCCGTTGAAGGTACGTCAAAAGTACCAATACATATAGAGCCAGCATGTGCTGAATTATCAGCGTTATGACCAATAGCAATTCCACCGTATCCAGCTTCACATGAAGAACCAAAAGCTGTGCCGTATACACCAGCATCAGACTTCGCATGATCTCCTACCGCTGTTGCTGAAAGCTGTGTAGCAGAAGCCCCATCCCCTATTACTACAGTATTATTAGCGCCAACTCCATCAGTCGCTATAACAACCGCACCAGCAGCTGCCGTAGCCCCTTTACCTATCGCAATACCACTATTGCCTGTTACAGATGCAGCATATCCAACAGCGACTCCCCAATAAACAGCCGAACCAATACTGACATCATGTCCGAAACCAGTGTTACCTGTACCTAATACACTAGCCCCAGCCCCGAATTGTTCACAAGGAAAAGCAGTAACATTATCGTTCCTATTATCACTGAACTCACCTGTCGCAGTCACATGAGCCCTTACTGTGGTATCACTTATTTGCCACTCTGCTATATTCGCCGATTGAGAAACAGCCGCTTTTGTAATTTGTCCTATTTGAGCAGCAGAAGCTATTGTGGTATCTATCCAAGCTCCAGGAGTTCCGTTATTGTGTCCAGTGAATCCGTCATTTCCCTGAATAGTAAGTGCGTTTGTTATCCCATCTGCTGAAATTATTGTGTCACTATCTGATTCCAACGTATTTACCAAAATTCCCTTTTTAAAACTAGAAGTTAAATCGCTGTTTACCCTGAAAACCTCCGCTGTAACATCAGAATTACTTGCACCACCACCATTCACCGAAGTGCTAAAAACTAAATCAGTAGCACCGCCATCTGTGAGGACTTCTGCGTGTATTTTAGCTCTGATACCGTAACTTGTAGATGTACCGAATCCTGCTGCTTCTCTGACAAATTTCATCGCCCCTAACTCATCACCAACATTTAAAGTGGCCTGAAATCTCTCGAGCCTAAACGCTGGATTTACATTAATTCCCTGTATATGGAAACGATCTCTAGGTACTCCTCCAACTAAGAAGGATAAAGCATTTCCCACCGCAAACCCTGCTGCGTTCATTATTGCTGTATCTGCGTTGTTAATTCGATAACGCAAAGTTCCACCAGAAAAAGCGTTTAAAATTAAATCATTACTAAATCTCGATACAGCAAAATTGGTACCAATTGGAGTTATATTTCCCAACCATAAGTTATCACTATTTCCAGATACAGTACCAAGCATAACTCTCCCCCCAATATCTAAATCAATTTTTGGAGTATTTGTACCGATCCCCACAAACCCGTCACTTCCTTGGATGAATAGGGCGTTGGTTTGTTCTACCGCTGCAAAATTAAAATCAAAGTCTCCTCCCGAAAGATTGATATTCGTGTTGGCTGTTGGTTGTCTTAGCACATATTGTTCATGATCATCGTCAAGTAGCGATGTTGGTTCAAGTAAGCCATGATCTATACTCCCAACAGCGAAATGAATAGTCGTATCAGCTATGTGCGTGTCAATTGCGGCATGTGAATTACTTCCACGATTTTGAATTTTTGTATGATCGATCGAGGATTCAGTAAAATGAATTGATGAATCTGAAGTATGAGAGAATAGGGCAGCTTGAGCTCTCGAATTTGTGAAATATAAATTTGTGGATCCTTCCGGAATGTCATCAGTATCAAGAATAACGTCACCAGTTTTCCCATTGACAGAATCAACAAGCCCCGACACATCAAGAATAACGTCACCTATTTGTCCATTAACCGAGGTAACAATTGACCCTCCCCCACCCATAACGGCGGGAGGTCTCAGAAGTTGATCTGGGATCTGGTCCAGGGGAATTTTTCCTCTATCATCAAGCGTGGCCAGGCCGTTTGCTTTCCCTGCGAATTTTGTAAAATCCAAAAGACCGAGCTGAATTGCTGTTATTTTGTGCGGGTTTTCTATATTATCGATATGATCATCAATGACCTCATGTGTATATTTTCCGCTGTCCTTGATATCTTTATGCGCAATATCCTTAATTCTGAAATGAATATTCAAATCTCTAGTATGAAATTTCAAAGCATTTCTAGCTTGCTCATCCGTATACTGATTTATATTACAAAAAACCCTATTACCTTCTCTTTTCAATCCCCCAAAAAAAACAAGTGGATCCTCATAGTCACCAAAATCTGTGATCTGATTTCTTTTGATAAGAATTTCGTCCTGCTTAAAATGATACTTGCGTTCACGAATATGTAAGTCAATAAATCGGTGATCAAACTCACCGATATTTCTCATCTTTTTATGATCTTTCTGTATTCCCTGTGATTTTTCTGTTGTTACTATTGCGATTTTTCTGGTTTTATTTTTATAGATTTTACCTCAATTTTTCTATCTTTTTTATCTGGTTCGAAATTTACAACTCTCTTAATCATCCCCGATTCGATCAACTCGTTTGCTATTCCAATAGGCAGCGCATACCTTTGATGCTTTTTAAGTATCTGTTTTTTTACTGATTTATCAATATGGTTTGTAATTTTTATCGCTATGGTTTTAAGTGCTACTATCTGCATGGTGTAGAGATTTAAAATTTTATAGAACAAATATTACATTCTTTTTTCTTCTTAGTTTTCATAAGTCTTACCCCGTACAAAGAAGTTATTGCATTACTGATTACGCCACTAGCTTTTTCAATCTTCTTTTTAAGAAAAAACAAACAATCTTTACAAACTTTGATTTCATCTATAGTTTTTTTTGGGTCATGATTTTCTAAA
>SDBT01005436.1_pt1 | contig 21369 bp, 25 predicted proteins | sample 2277101 | NCBI WGS metagenome assembly SDBT01 (sample SAMN10404973, study PRJNA504765) | marine sediment metagenome | isolation source: marine sediment core GS10_PC15, 103 cmbsf | place: Arctic Ocean: Southern Knipovich Ridge | collected 2010
TATTTAAAAAATGATTTATCCTTCCTATCCCCCTTTAATTAGTTAATGCTAAAAGCAATAACTTTATTGGTTGTTAATTAAGTTTTTAAGGCTAATAAAAAAATGTGTTTTGTGAAGATGAGTATATACTTGTTCAACCCCATTCACAAATGCCCACTTACTATAATTGCCTGTCCAAATAGGATAACTGCCATAATCATTAGGTGATTCGTCACCAGATACCATTCCAACCATTCCATTATTACGAAGTGCCAATTCCGAATCGGAATCGGGAGGATTGGAGGGGGTTTAAGAAGATACCCGATATCCCTACCAAAGAAAGAAAGTTCTATCGCGAACAGTTTCGAGAGACTCTGACATTAATCGATTCAGCTCTTGTGATGATGATAGTACGGTTAGGTGACCTATTAGCTCTTGCAAATGAGGATCTGAGAGATGAATTGTCCACTGAGCTTGGAAGACTTAACAATGTGAACGATTGGATTGCGATCGAACGGGAATTCCGTATATGCCGAGGCTTAAGGATCGCAAAAAGAGAGATGAAGGGAATCATTAAGAAGTTCAAAATAAAAGTTTCAGTAGAGGATAGGGATCTGTTTGAAGAGGCATTTGGGAAGATTTTTCATGCAGAAAGAGAATTAGGTGAGTACATTGGGGAATCGCTAGAGTCTTTAGCAACAATGCGTGATCTGCCCCTTGATTTAGAGAATGATTTCAATAGAGTTGTAGAGGAGGTAACTAAATTCCAAAATTTCTTAAAAGCGGAACGGCAGGAATTAATCCTTCTTGAAACTGACATTATCGAGAAGATCTAATTATCAGGAGGCAAAACGATTTGAAGTTAGCTATCCTTATCATACATGGGGTCAGTCATCATGGTAATAATTATGCTGATAACACAATTGAATTGCTAAAGAAGAGGTATACAAAAATGGGAGGGGCCTCAATCGATTTAATTGCCGAGTCTGTTGTCTGGAGTCCCCTTATCGAACCTACGGAAAAGAAACTTTGGAATAATATGACTCAAGGAGGGGCGGAGATGGATTTCACGCGGTTACGGCGCTTTTTTATTAATTTTCTGGGTGAAGCTATTGCATACCAACCAGTACTAGGGAGAAAGGATCTGTACGACAAGATCCATGGGGAAATTAAAAGAACACTTACAAAGCTAGCGCATCATGACAGCGCGGGGCCTAACGCGCCCCTTTGCGTGATTGCGCACAGTCTTGGCTCGGTAATAATGAGTAACTTTATGTGGGATCTGCAGAAAACCCCTGTTGGGGAGACTTCGTTGGAAAGAGGAGAGACATTCAAATGGTATTTTACCATGGGAAGTCCACTAGCTATTTGGAATCTCCGCTTCTCTGACTTTAGTACGCCAATTTCACCTGAAAACTGGATTAACTTTTATGATAAGGATGATATTTTTGGGTTCCCTCTTAGTAATCTAAATCAACAATATAATAAGCTTGTGATCGATAAGGAGATTGATGTCGGGAACATTCTTGTCAATTGGAATCCGCTCTCACACATGTGTTATTGGACTGATGGTGATGTCATAAACACCATTGTAGATTATTTAATCAAAATATAAAATGATTGATCTAAATTAAGGAGGTAATTAGATGGGTTTCTTAAAAGAAAAAGAACTGAAAGAATTAAAGAAGAAATTAGAAGAAATTATTGCAGGAAAAGAAGAGATTGAACTTGAAAAGACGAGGGAAAAATTAGGAGTAGATTATCCAAAATTAACCCAATTTGCTATGTAAATGGATCCAAAAGCAGCTTCAACAATTCCACCCGTTTATTGAGAGTACGGAGTCGGATGGTAGTCGCCTCGCGATATGATTCAAACTGTCATAAATCCAACACTGTCTCCTGTTGCCACTGAACAAACCTACGCATTGGAATTTTACAGCAATAAGCCCTTTAGCTACAATATCTACGAGTTCAGATAATCTAATACTCTCTGACACTTCAGCTATTACTTATTCTCTCTTTTTTTCTTCTTCTAGCAACCAAAATTGAAATTAAAATTACAAGAAAAAAAGCACTATTAAAAAGAGAGTTAGAAAAATCTAAAGAGGAGGAGGAGGACCTAACAGAGAAACCAACAGATTTCATAGAATATCTAAAGTCAGACATTGAGAAATCGCTAGTAACAAAGGGAATTTTTCCCAATAGAACCAAAGCCAAGCGATATTCTACTTATTTTTTCTCTGGAATAAAAAAGACTTGGGAACAGGTGACAGAAGAGCTGAATGAGAAAGAGCTCTCTGATTCTATCAGAAAATATATTGGGAGTAGGAGAACTAAAGCTAAACGGGTTGTGGAGGTTCAATTCGAGAGGTCCATTGCTAATTACTTAAATCGGGAGATTTTCAACGATGGCTCTTCATCAGAATGTTCCGATCCATTTCAACCATTTCAAGCCAATGGTAAGAAAGGAACATGTGATATTTACTTAGGTAAATGTCCAGGAGAGCATACACTCGCTATTAATGCCAAACTAAATTTGGGCGATAGGTCAAGCTATCAACATCCATTAAGCCCAGAAATAGATCACTGTCCAACCAACACATTCGTGTTTGAATGGACCAGAGCCAAAGGATTGTTTATCGCTAGATCGGCTCAAAAAAATTTCAAAAGAGGTTCTGGTGAAGAGTTTTCCCTCAAAGCGTTTATTGCTTATGTTAAAACTTTATTGGAGGTGAAATAATTGGATAAAATAAAAAAACACTTAGCTATCACTCTTTTAATTTGGCTACTACTTCAAGGAATCTATTTGACTTTAATTATTTGGCAATACATCCTATTTGAAAACAAACATGAGTTTTGGGAAGCTTATGGGTTCTGGATGGGTTCGTTAATAATTTCTCTGGTTTTTCCGTTTATTTTGGAACCTATTTTTAGCAAATTATAACAACACATGGAGAAATCATAATCCAAAGAGCATAAAAATACTTTGTTGAATGAATTTAAGATAAGAAAAAAACTCGTTTTACGAGGTTACAATTTGAGTCTTGAATATCGAATCGCTTTTTTTAAAGAAAAATATCCTTCTAATAGAAGGATTATGAAAAAAATGAAAGAGATCGATAAATTATATCACAAATCTCTCTTAGAGAAATCTATGTCAGATAAGTTGTATTTCGTTTTAAGCGAAATAGAACTAATTAACTATTTTGAAAATTTATTAAGCATTAGTATCTCTGAAAATGAAATTGAATATCCTATTTCAGGGATAAACAAAAAGAAATCTGATTTTTCTTTTAATTTCGAGTCTCAGAGGATACTTATTGAGGTTAAAACTCTCAGAAAAGTTGCTAATTTAGTAACCATAGCAATGAATGGTGAAGTTTCAAGTGAAATAAGTAATCCTGTTAAAACTGCTGAAGAATTACGGTATAGAATCCTGAGTAAGACACAGAATAAATTAACAGGATTAAGTTCCCAGATAACTCCATTTCCATTTATTATTGCTCTTGGGCCGTATTGTGATCTTATGGTAGAACCTTCTACAGTAATAGAAGCAATTCAATCAATTCACATTAGAGATATCGATTCTAAACGCGTTATTCTAGAAGATAGCAAACGAGATCCTTATAATCTTTTCAATCAAACAAAAGATAGACTTTCAGGCATACTATATACTAGACCAAGAATTAATAATAAAAATGAGCCAGATTTAGACGTTATATATGCAATAAATTATCATGCGAAATCTCAAATCACTAATAAATTATTTAATCTCTTAAATGACCGATTTAATAAGGGTCTAACTCCTTTCAAGTTCTATCCCAGTAAAATTCGGTATTATAAAGAAGAAAAGTCTTCCAAGTGACTGGGATGAAATTCTTTTTATTGATCGAAATTTCAAAATCTATTCTAATAGGAGATTAACCGAATACTTAGATACTCGGATATAATTTTTCGTAGAGTTTTACACCCTTAGAACGATGAAATTTATTATAGGTCCAATTAAATTCTTGGAATCTCTCTCTAACGACGTTTTAGATTCCTTTTGGTAAGTGGAAACAAAGGATGTTGCTTAACTTTTTGCTGTATACCTTGTATTTCTTTTTTAACATCTTCAAGATCATAAGGTTCCGTATAAAACGTGAGTGTTTTTGTTTCTGGATTATAATGACGGAGAATATCTTTTTTTTGAAAACCCTTGATTTTTTCCAAAGATCCTATTGCTCTATCAATTAATCTTTCTCCATCCTTTGCTGCCCATTTATCTATCCTCTCATCAAAATGAACAAAATGATCTCGAAATTTACGCCCCTCAAGAATATTGTTATCAAGTATTTCCAATTCATTCCGTAATTCTAATCCCCGCTTTTTTTTCTTATATGGTGGCCAAAAGATTTTTGAAATATTCGCTGTAGCAGTTAAGAAACTCTGAATCATAAGCCATATTCTAATTTTACATGCATCAATTTTCATATTCACTTTATTATGCTCTTCAGTCCTGTTTTTTGCGTTTTTATTATCCCAGATTGCTTTTTTATCTTCCCAAAGATTATTGAGTTTTTCTGGATATTTTTCTAATTCATCTAATGCAGTCAATGCGATTTTTGACTGATTATCAATTTCTATTAAAAAAAATTTTAATTCGTTATCCTTCATTTTGAATGATAATTCTTTTTTTCTCTCCATTTTTTAAAACCACACATTGAAATCATTCTAATTTCTAAGAAATTTCAATCTAAAATAAATTCTCCTGCTTCATTATTCCTAATTAATTTTGAAATTTTTAAATTTTAAGAACATTTCCAAAAATTAAAAAACGGAAAAATGGTACCCTTTTCCATTTCATTCTCGCTGTGATCCCTTCAACAAATATTCGTTAAATCAGACTTATTCCGAAGGAATACCTCTGCTAAAATTTTTGTGATCCTAAAAAACGGGCAAGAGTGAGATTGGGAGTGAAAAGATGAGGACATCGAGAAATAAGTGTATTTGTTCTTCTTTCTAAAGGTTCTTAAGAATTAGCCCTACTTCTAATTTTGGGTATTTATATGTTGAATACAATAACTGAATTCATTTCTGATTTTCTTTCATTCTTGCTAGAATTAGAAATAATAAATGTGATTTTAAGTCTCATTTCTGGTTTAATCCTCCTATTAATTGCTTCAAAAATAGCAGAAAAAAAGGTGAATCAATATCAACAGGCTAAAGATGCTAGTATGATGAGAGAAAGCATGTTAAAACTATATTCGGATTTATTAAAGATTTATTTTAGAACTGAAGCATTATTTGAAGTGTGGAGAAAAACTGTTGATTCAAAAAAAAATGCTACTGATGACATTCAGATGGAAATTAGAAAAGATCTTGGTGAGTTTCATGCAATTTTAACACATTTAATTGGCACAGTTAAAATACGATTAGAGCTTAACAAAGAAAGAAAAACCGTAATGAAAAAATTTAGTGAGGCCTTCGTTAAATATAACGAGTTGATTTATGACTCATTCGAAAAATATGAACAAGGACTAATAGAAGATCTACCAGAAATAAGTGCTAAATTTAACGATGATAATTTAACAGATTTTAGTAAGAATTTAGCTGAAATACTTACAATTATATTATCTGGTGAGGTAAAATTCCATAATTAAAAATAATTATTTTGGGGAAAAAATTTCGCAAATTATTGAAATATCCTCTTTTTTAACCTTTAACTGGCCCTTTTTAACCCAATTATATTCTAAATGGAGTAAGCTAATTGAGATTGGGTTGATATGGTCTTTACTACTGAAAAAAGTATCTTGGAACTTATATTCATAATGAGAATGAGGTTGAATGTTGAAGCTTTCATCAATCCTATGAGGTTCTAAGTTCAAATTAGGAAGATTTGCATTTTTGATAGTTACAACACTCATCTTATCACCTCCATTATAGAAAATAAGCGACGTTCTAAGTCTCCCACCAATAAATGCGTTTTCTTTTATGGTAGTACTTAAACGAGGTTCATGTACAGTTACAGCTGCCTTTCCATATTGAGGGAAGAATGTCGCTTCAATTTTTTCGTTAACAATTGAGACCTTTGCTCCATAGGAAGCTTTTTGATGGAATAATGCAATTATAGCTAATATTACTGCAATTATTGTTGTAAATATGAAAGATTCAAATGTTCCAGAACTCCACCCCCACAACCCAAAAGAAAACATTCCAAAACATATAACATACAATAATATTTCCTTGGTTTCTGTTTTCATATCGTGTTTATACCTCCTATCTTGTTTATGTTGCTGGAATGAAAAAAAGAATTTTTTAATTACCTTCCTTTTCTTTGGGATACTAAAACAGCAAAAAGAACAGCTAAAGCTAAAAAGATCAAGCCCTGTCCAATTGAACTTACTGCTTGTCCAATTAATTCTAGCCCTTGTCCAAAAAAGAGTAAAGCAACAGCTAACAAACAAGTAATTGCAGCAATAAAAATTAAGGTTTCATCGTTTTTGGCCAAGATTTCTCCTCCATATTCTTGTTTGGGAATCTTATTTTTAACTTGGTTTATAAATAAATGGGAGAGAATATAACATCTGCACTACTCACTTTTATAAAATGCTCTATTCTCTCCATTGTCTCAAAATGCCTCACAGGTGACTCATTTTTTTAACCACTTTAGAGAATGTCTCATATTTGACTCATTTCTGACAAAGCCATTAGATCAGACTTTTAGGGAATACTTAGATATTCGGATATGAATTTTCGTTGAGTTTTACCCTATTAGAACGATGAAATTTATTGCAGAATAATTAAAAATAGAAAAAGAGAGGGTTGAGAAAAACTTAAGTCTAAGTTCTAAGATTCGATTTCGTGGTGATTTTATGGAAACCGAAGATGAAATTTCTTTACGAGATGAATTAAAACATATGATAAAAGGATTCTTACCAGTTTTTTCTAAAGTAATGGAAGAACCAAGCCTTTCTGAAGATGAGTTAGCTAATCTTGCTCTATCGATTGGTTTGGAAAAAATGTTAACCGATGTGATAGGTAATAACCCAGAATTACTAATGGATAGTATTTTGCAGATGAATCGTATTAACCCAGAATTCATTGGTAATTTCGTTGTCCAAGCAATGGATAAAGGGGAGACAATAATGCGTGAAGAAATAGCTGAAAAACTTGTCAAAGATTGGAAAAAGAGTCTTCAATATATTTAACTAATGTTAAAGTAAAAAAAGGAAAAAGGAGATTTTTAAAAATCTATGGGGAAAAATAGAACCATTTGAAATTAAATTAACATTGTCAATGCTTGTTTAATTTCTTGCTCTTCTTTGCTGAAAATAAAGAAATTGCAACAGTTTTTACAATACCAACCGACTTTTATATACCTGTTAATTCCAGTTTTTCTCTGGGATCGGATATAAACGGCATAAAGAAAGTGAGTTTCAAATTCAGGGGGTTTGTCATCACAATCAGGACAATATACTCTCATAGAATCACCAATATAATTATTCTAAGTTGATTTAAAGCTTTTTTGGTCACCAGCTTCCTTTTTGAAGATATCTTCCTGGAAGCATTATTTTCTCCTTTGGCAAAATAGGACATTTTTTAAAGCATAATTTTTTCAATCTCCCTTGAAGGAGTTAATTATTATGATGCAATCGCAGCATAGACAGATTGGAAAAGATTGTGAGAGAAAAAAGAGCTCTTAAACAAAGAGAGAAGTACTGGGAGAAAATCTTTTCTAAATCGAAAAAAGAGAGAATTAAAGTTAAATAGATTAGGTTTACTCCGATTTAATTCTTATTGGCCTATATTGCTCTTTTCAGCTTATTAAAACCAAATAAAAGAAGAAAGAAGAGAAAAGTTAGCCTTGAGAGCCTGTGCGTTGATTTTCCAATAAACGATTATATCGTTCTAATAACTCATCGACAAGCTCTACTTTGCCTTTTTTAACCAGATTCAGATATACTTTCATGGATCGATGAAAACGGATACCATCTCGAACCTTTCCAAAAAGAACCATTTGAGGACATATTAAACAACCTGTATGAGGTGTAACATAAAAATCTCTGTCCTTGCTCAGATAGCCTCGGATTACCGAAGTGACTATATCCCTTAATGGATACCAATACCAGACCTTTCGACGGCTATTCAAATGGAATCTCTTCTGTTGTTTCCTAAGACGTAGTAGCCATCTCCTACGTTGCCATCCATCTCCAATTCCAATAGATAAAACAAAACAATCATTAGAGTGATCTTCTTTCTTAAGCCATTTTTCAAATGGAGATTCTTTAAGAATATTGCAACAAGGAAAAACCTTCTTACTATATTTTCCTTCATCTAAAAGTCTTTTGGCCTCTGGTATTCGAAAAAAGGAATCTCTAACGATTTTTAGGGGATTTTCAGAAATAACCGTGTCACTAGAGAGAGATAAACGAAAGTGAACTAGAGAATCTATCCTTATATCATTTAATATATTTAAAACATGTAAATCTACTATGAATAAAACATAGTATTTTCATATTATCGGGATATTATTCGTAAAGGAGACATTTTAAGACATTTTTTGTCTACAAAGAATCATTAACAATCTTTTTTTACTATTTTCAGTGTCCTTATTTTTTGTTATTATATTGGAAGTTTGATTTTTAATGACTAGAAAACCAGAAGACCATGACCCATTTGTCATGAAATCGCAATTTCCTGATTTAGAAGAGATATTTAAATTTCAACATAAATCAGTTCAGGATATTAAAGAGAGTGCTCTTTTTATTTTAGATACTAATGCACTTTTTGTACCCTATAATGTAGGAAAGAAAAATCTTGATGATATAATAAATATCTACAAATTACTAATCATTAATAATCGATTGTTTATTCCAAGTCAGGTAATAAGAGAATTTTTCAAAAATAGACCAAAGAGATTAGCTAGTATAATCTCTCAATTGAAAAATACTCAATCAAGGATTCAACTCCCTGAATTAGGAAATTATCCATTATTAGAACCTCTCGAAGATTATCAACACTTAAAATCAGATCAAGAACACTTAAGTGAAAATTTTGGTAGTTTTAACAAGTCATTAAAAGAAGTTATAAAACAGATTAAGTCTTGGAGATGGAATGATCCTGTATCTTTAGTTTACGGTGAAATATTTCCCCCAACTATCTTCGTTGATGTAAAAACTGAAGAAAAAGCTATTCTAGCTGATTTAAAAAGACGGCTAAGACATGACGTACCTCCAGGTTACAAGGATAGAGATAAGCCTGATATGGGGATAGGTGATGTTTTGATATGGCATACAATATTAGAATTAGCAGGAAAAGAGAAGAAAGATGTTATTTTTGTCTCAGACGATCAGAAAGACGATTGGTGGCACAAAACCCACACAAGCGATAAAGAACCTCTTTTTCCTAGGTTTGAATTACTTGAAGAATTCAGACGTCATACTGGCGGGTTTTCTTTTCATATAGTGAAATTTGTAGAGTTTTTGGAACTATTTGATGCAGGAAAGGAATTGATCGAACAGGTTAGAGCAATTGAAGCAGTCAGAAATGCAATATCAGAATATCAATCTAATATTGAAAGATTATCATCTTTACGAGAAAAAATTAATGCTCAGATCATAACTTTAGCTACGAACAGTGGTCTAGAGGTTAAATCTGATGACTCAACCAAATCTCTAGTGATTAAAATGAGAAATGAACAAATAGTTACACCTCTTTTTGTTGCAGAATTTAAATCTATTAATCGCCTAGCAGTAACAGAAGAATTTTTTGGTCCTCTCAATCAAAATGAAATCGATCTTGCCATAGATTCAGCACTAATAATACATGAAATTTTACGTAAAAAAATAATTTACTATAGGAAAAAAAGAAGAAAAAAGGAATTTTGAATCATTTCCATGATTTTTCCGGTACAAAATTATTCGCTCCCAGGGAGCGATAAAACAGATATCATATTGTAGGGATGTTATTCGTTATAAAAACGAGACCATCGTTTTTAAGATCTCAATCCTTTTTGTTGATATCAAAATAGATTTAAAGCACCTTAGGGGAAAAAATACCAATTTCCTTAAAAGAAAAGGAAGAGAAGACTAATCGGAAAATAAAGAATCCATTTTATTTAGGAAGGAAGAAATGATATCTAATTTGAAAATAAGCGATAAATCTTGAGAGGAGATTAAATCATGGAAAAAAAACGTTGCTTCGTTATTATGCCTTTTTCTCTGACCAAAAAAAAACATCCTGAGAATTATTGGACTAAACATTTTGAAAAGTTTTTGAAACCTCTTATTGAGGAGGATAATGAAATTGAAGCTTATCGTTCAGCAGCTTTAAGGGAAGATATCGTAAGAAATATCATCACATCATTAGTTAATGATCCTATAGTTGTAGCTGATCTTACAGATTATAACCCTAATGTTCTCTGGGAACTTGGAGTTCGTCAGAGTTTTAGATCTGGCACGATAACCATTGCTGAGAAAGGAACTAAGCTCCCTTTCAATATCAACACAAAAGGTACGTTATTTTATTCAATTTCCCATATAGAGAATGAAAAATTCAAAATTGACTTCCAGCTTGCTTTAAAAGATTGTTTGGAGAATCCTAACAAGTCAGATAGTATTGTCTTAGATACCATTTCAGGAAGAGGGACGATTACTGAGATAATCCAACGGGATGTGATACTTAGACAGCTTGATGGGTTAATTAGTGAATTAGAACATAACATCCAGCAGTTATCAATGATTAAAAAAGAGCTAGCAGAGGCTGGTAATCAAGATTTAATTTTTGTAGGCCGTCTATCAATCTCAAGTCTGGTTCTTTTAATAACATCAAGATTTCTTGATCTACATGAGACCGAATACAAAATGTATAGGAACACATTAATACGGATTGAGTTAATTAATAATACTCTAGCTACATTTGATACTGTTTCTTCCACTTATTATAAAAGGTTTGAAGATATTTATTCTGTTGTAAAAGCAGATATTCAAGATTTTTTAATTAAAATGAAGAAGATTAGAGTGGAATTGGTTAAGACTTATTGAATAAAGTAAATATCAATTACTGTTTTCAATATGTTTTTTACATTTATTTAGCCGTTATAGTCTATTTTATGGATGAGAAGACCTTATATTCCCCAAAGGGATAATTGAGGGATTAGAAACAAATATCTTCGAAATTAAAAGGGTTCATTTGTTTTGACATCTGTTTTTCTGTCTAAGGGCATCTTTTCCCTTACTCTGTAAATTAGTGAGTTTATATATATAAACACCCTAAAGAGACCTAGCTAAATTCTCCGAATGTGAGGGAAAATTGTAATAGAGTAATATGAATACACTATGGGGTTGCCCTTTTTCTATTTCATTAAGAAAAAAGTGAATTTTGGACCAATTCCATGATTTTTCTAGTACAAAATTTTCTGACCCCTAGGGGATTAAAAAAATGAAAAATGAATTAGATTCAATATTTTATATAAAAGAACTGTGTAGCCTCTTCGGGGTTCCCCCGACTGATCTACGTCGAGATTGAAAAATTCTCAGGTCCTGCAGCTTTAAAAACAGATATCATATTCCTGGTATGTTATTCGCCAATTGGAGATTTGACGACATTTAAAAAAAGATTAAAAGAAATAAGATTCAGCAATTTCAAGAAAACGGGTATTTAGTTCTCTTGAATTTGATGAAGAAAGCTGAGAGAGTGATTAATTTTCTTAAAGAATGTCTTCAAAATAGACCAGAAGTAGCAGATTGGAAATTAATTTTTGATACTCAGTCTCGGGTCTTAATTGATTTTCTAAAAATACAATCTTCACAATTAGTTATTTTAGACTATGGATGCGGAAAATTGAGAGTTCTTCATGCTTTAGTCGAATTTCTTAAAGAAATTAATTGGAAATATACTGGATTTGATCCTTTTTTTGATGACTCCCAATTGGATGACCTGGCTAAACTTCAATTACCAAAACAATATTGTTATGAGATCCTACAAAGGGAAGCTCTTCTAAAGAGAAGTGGAACATATAATATTGTGATATTACAGAATGTACTTCATGAAGTTGGGATTTTTGAAACCGCACAAGTATTACAGGACTGTAGAGTATTACTCGATGATTCAGGTGTACTGCTTCTGCTTGAGACTCCACTATTACCTAAATGTGAACCAAATTTCGTGCCAATATACGACTGGGAAATCCCAATGATTTTTTCTGGGCACAAACAACTCTCTACTAAAACCCCTAAGGGATTACCTATTTTATTTCATATGATTGCAAAAGCTGAGATTCCCAACTATCGTGAGATTTTCGCTAATGTGACTAATTTACTTTAAAAAAAACGAGTAGTTTTCACTGAAAAAATGGTTGAAGATTATGAATGAGCCCGATTTAGAATTTAATAAAATAGATATTCAATCTTTTGAAAAATTACTTTCTCAACTCAAGGAAAAAAGCCCATTAACCATGTATGAAGGAATTACATTTGTTAATAGACTCAATACTTTTATTGAAAAGCTTCCGACTCCCTTTAGTTTAGATATATCACAAAATGTTAATGTTATTGATGATTTCTATGAAAATTATCGGAAAATTTATTCGATGGCTAAAAAACTGCTTATTCGTGTATGACAGATTGATACTTACTACGATTCAACAAAAGATATACCAATGAAGTTAGAAGCTATCTCACTAATTAAAGAGAATCTATTTACACTCCGAGCAGATTTAACTGTGGTTTCTCAATTAAAAGATCGTCTAATTCTGAAACAAATCTTGGAACTAGTGAAAGAACAGATAACACTTGCAAAAGAACAAGGAAAAACAGCTAGATCAACATTAACGGTTGCACAAATTAGCCTTTTAATTTCCCTTTTTTTCGGTTTGATAACAATACTGTCTTTTGCGCTTAGATAGCTGGAGATATTCTATTCTTCATTGAGGATTTTTTTAAGCTTCTCAACTTGTTTAGGTGTTAAACTAACCATATGAATAGATTGAACCAGTGATAACACTCTTTCTTTGTTAAAATAAACTGTTATCTCATGAGAGCTCATATCTTGAGGAATTTTCACATTTTTCCTTCCAATTCTAAGCTAAATATTTCTTATTTCCCCAATCAAAAGTTTTTACTATTTTAAGGTCATTTTTCTTCCCTGTTGGATTAAAACAAAGTTCAATTTTTGTTAAAGTGCTAACAGTTTGATTCATCCTTACAAAATACCCACCTGCACCTTTCATTCTCTTAATCCAGTTAAGACGATTTGAAACCCAAATTAAAAATCTATAAATTAAATTACGTCTTTTTCTTTCGAACACTTTCTTAAAAACATCCGTATTATGACCCATGTCAGAATAACCTTTTTTTTTGCTAAATTGTTAAAGTATAATACAATTTTTTCAAATTCTGGCCATGAAGAACCATCCAAAGCTAGATCAATTAATCTAATATGCTTCTTTTTGTGTATATCTGTTTTAGTAATATATATAGCATAAATCTGAGACTGTGATGGCAAAAAAAGCCATTCTGATTCACCACGTCTAATAGGATCTATTAAAAAATCATACGGATTAAAACTTTTATCAGAATAATCGTTAAAGATATACACATTTTTTTGTATTATTTTATTGATTTCAAATATCTTTACTAAGTAAACAACTACATAAAATAAACAAATGTCTTTTAAATTATTTTCTTTCTAGGGAGAAAAAGAATTATTGCCAACATTGTAAAGAACCGTTAATTGCGGGTGAATATTTTACTTGTTCAAATTGTGGAAAAAACTCCTGTGAATAAAATGACCCAATCGTCTAGACGTTCTGTTCGTGATCCGAGGAAAAGGATTCATCAAGAGATGAAAAAAGAACTCCGAAAGATTCGGGCTACTTTTGTGGAATTTTCCATTGTTAAAAAAGGAATTCCGAACGTTCCTAGTCTTTCTATCTTTCCTGACCATGGAAGAAGAATCCCTGGCCCCAAGCTCGCTCCACCTAGGTGACTAGCACTGTACCAGCCAATTGATTCAGATGAAGTTAAATTCACATCGCCTACCGCTGCGATGTCACGAATCAAACCTGGTGATCGGATCTTCATTGGTACTGCATGTGCTGAACCTCGATTATTACTTTTACATCTCTCTACTATGGAGATTCAGACTGAAGACAATGAAATATATCATGTTATTTCATACGGCCCTGCCCCTTATGTAAAAGAGCAATTCGTAAAAAGATTTCGCTATAATAGTATTTTTATAACTAATAATATCCGACAGGCAGTAAAAGATGGTAGAGCTGATTATACTCCAGTATCTTCAAGAAAAGTTCCTGATTTATTTAGAAATAATATCATGCCCATTGATGTAGCTCTCATTCAAACTTCAATGCCTGATAAATCAGGATATGTAAGCTTAGGGATAAGTGTTGATATTACAAAGTCCGCAGTTAAAAGTGCAGAGTTAGTAGTTGCTGAAGTTAATCCAGAAATGCCTGTTACTCATGGAGATAGTTTTATCCATAGTTCAGAAATAGATTACATTGTAAAAAACGCTAGCCCCTTAACTGAATGGAAACCTCGTGCTGTTAGTTCCCGTCGTGCACCGGTTATCGAAAAAATTGCAAAAAATGTGGCTAGATTGATTGAAGATGGCTCTACACTTCATATTGGTGTAGGAAACGTTGCTAATGTCATTACAGGCCATCTTTGTGAAAAAAAAGACTTAGGTGTCCATTCCGAGTTAATTAGTGATAATATTTTAGACTTAATTGACTGTGGTGTTATTACTAATTCACAAAAAACCATTCATAAAGGAAAAACTGTCACCACTTTCTGCGTTGGTACTAAAACGCTGTATGACGCGATTAATGATAATCCGAATTTTCAATTCTACCCTTCTGATTATGTTTTAGACCCAGCAATCGTTGCAAAAAATTATCAGATGGTCAGTATCAATTCAGCTTTAGAAATCGATTTGACTGGTCAAGTTGCGGCAGATAGTCTTGGACATTATCTTTACAGTGGAATTGGGGGGGCAGTTGATCTTCATCGTGGAGCCCAACGCTCTAAAGGTGGAAAAACGATTATTGCATTACCATCTACGTCAAGTGATGGCAGATATTCAAGAATATTATCTCACCTCACACCAGGAGCAGGAGTTGCAATCACAAGAGCTGATATTGAATATGTAGTGACAGAGTATGGTGTAGCTTATCTTCATGGCGCCTCACTGAGAGAAAGAGTACTCTCTATGATTGAGTTAGCTCATCCAAAATTCAGAAAAGAATTATTCGATAGGGCAAAAGAATTTGGATATTGCTATCAAGATCAAATTTATAATGATCCTTCAGAATTTCTTTTATACCCATTAGAGCATCAACAAGACCTCACTCTGAAAAATGGAACTAAAATTCGCATAAGACCGATTCTTTCTTCAGATGAAGATAAACTTAGAACATTTTTTTATTCATTATCCGATAGTGCGAGATTTTCACGTTATTTTAGCGCAATAAGATCATTACCGCATGCCTTAGCTCAAAAGGAAGCTAATATCAATTTTGTATCAGATATGGGAATTGCTGCATTCCTTGGGCCAGTAGCTACAGAACGAATTATTGGTACTGGGCATTTCTTTATATTACTAGAGAATAATGCAGCCGAAATTTCTCTACTAGTGCATGATGATCATCGAAATCAAGGTTTGGCAAGGTTCTTTCTAAAGTATCTTTCACAATATTCAAAAGAAAGGGGAGTAAAAACTTTCATAACAGAGTTAATGATGGGAAACCAAGCAGCAATTCATTTATTAAAGGATTTTGCGGAAAGTGGATTAGCTAAGAACGCAAAAATCCAAAATGAGGACGGAGTGACTATTCTTACATGGGAACCAGTATAGGATAATTTTAAGTTTGACTAGAAAAGAATTCCAGTTAAATTGGAATAAAGGACTAGAAAAAAGAAAAGGGGAGAGATTTCCCTATTTTAGAATTTTCGAAAGGAATTGCCTTAATCTTTCGTTAGAAGGATTCTCAAGTGCTTGAATTGGATCACCTTCATGGATTATCTTGGCTTCATCCATGAAAACAACTCTTGAAGCAGCTTCCTTTACGAAGGGAATTTCATGCGAAACAATTACAAGAGTGTAATGGAATTCTGTAACTAAACGTTTCATAACATCAAGGACTTCTCCAGTCAATTCAGGATCCAGAGCCGAGGTAGGTTCGTCAAAAAATATTAATTTTGGTCTCATTGCGAGAACTCTAGCAATTGCAACACGTTGCTGCTGGCCTCCTGACAATTCGCCAGGATAGCTAGCTATCTTTTCTGTAAGGTTCACAGTTTTTAGTACATCGAATACTCTTTTCTCCACCTCATCTTCTGGTAATTTCAGAACTTTTTCTAGGGAAAGGCTAATGTTGTCTTTTACCGTCAAATGCATAAAAAGGTTGAATAATTGAAAAACCATACCAATCTCTTTTCGTATCTCATCGATATTGACATCAACGACTTCCTCACTATCAAAAATCTTCGTTCCTTCAAAAAATACCTGTCCAATTGTTGGTTCAATTAATCTATTCATACATCTTAGTAATGTTGATTTTCCTGAACCAGAAGACCCAATGATAGATACTACCTCTCCAGGCATGACTTTCAAGTTAATCTGATCAAGGGCTACAAAATTCATAAATTTTTTAGTCAAATTTTTAACTTCAATTAATGGTTCCACTATCATTACCTCACTAATCATGCTGGACTCCTAATCCAGGAATTCGATATTTTCTTTCAAAGTTCCTTGTTAATTTAGCCAAACTAAAGCACATTATAAAATAAAATAGTGCTGCGGTAAAGTACAACTCAAAAGGTATCCAATAAAAAGCTGACAAATTACGAGCGACTCTGGTTATTTCAGGTACAGTTACTGCGTATGCTAGAGATGTATTTAAGATTAAATTGATACTTTCATTTGTAAAAGGGGGAATAATGATTCTCAACGCTTGGGGTAAGATTACATGCCTCATGGTTTGTGTTGAGGTCATACCTAGTGCTCTAGCCGCTTCAGTTTGTCCTATAGGAATTGCTAAAATACCTCCTCTTAAAATTTCACCTTGATATGCTCCAGTGTTAAGAGATAAACCAATTAATGCAGCTTGCATTCCGTTAAGGATAAATCTATCAAAATTTATAGTAAAGGGCGCTATCCCCACAACTCCAAGATTTAAACCTTGAATGAGCGTAGGTAAACCAAAATAAAATAGAAATAATTGAACCAAGAGAGGTGTAGATCTAAAGAAGTCTACATATCCTTGAGCAAAATATTTCAAACCGAAAACTCTTCCAGGACGGACAAGCACTACAGCTAAGAAAAGTGCAATCACAAAACCAATAATAATGCTCAGAACACCTAATTGCAAAGTAAGAATTGCAGCATCGGAAAGTCGTCTCATAATAAATAGATCTCTTCCGCCAGGAACAAATAAAGGGGAAAAGTTCGTGTTTAGTAGCAAAGATATAGGATAAGCAACTACTCCATATAAAATATTAAAACAAACTATCATAGGATCAAAATAAAATGCCTCTGCATCTCCAAATAGATTAATCATATCATTTAAACCCAAATAATTGGCAGAAAACTCATAAACAAATCCAAAAAGACATATCCCTAAAAAGGCTACAAGAAACCACCAAGGGATAGGTACTCGACGTACAAAGTACGCTAGCAGATGTATACGATTAGTACTTTTTATTTCATCTGTTTTCATCAGAATTAATCTCCTAATATTTATCAGTTAAGTAAAAGAATTAATTTTAAAATTCTATCTATAAAATATAAATTTAGTCTGAAAATAGAAAAAAAGAAATAAAAAAAGGGGGAAAAGAAAGTAAAATCTGGTTAAGAGATTATACTCTTTTAGGTCTACTTCCTGATTTTCCTGAAGATTGGAATGGCAATAAAAGCTGCTAGCAATGCAACAAGCTCAAACCCTGGAGCGGCAGTACTGCGCCAGACATGAACAATTTCCGCGTTTATTACAGATCCTGTATATCCAACATCTCCAGCCATAACACCAAACCATTTATAATACATGGTGTTGTATAGGTCATTTGGAGAGGGGCTATTCACATTTGAGCCCAATAAAGTATTAATAGCCGTATTTAATGCAGCTAAAAGATCTGTATCTCCACTTCGCACTGCAAATCCGAAATCTTCTGGAGAGTAGTATCCAACAACTTTAGTTGCAGCTGATTCAGCTTCATCTTGAGCTAAAACTGCAAAATCGCCTAATACAACGTCTATAGTACCTAATTTCAAAGCAGCAATGGCTTGTAAAATAGTTTCGAATGTAGTAAGTGTAACGCTAGTATTAAGGTTGTCTTGAACCCAAATATCACTTGTTGTACCAGATTGCACACCGATTTCAATAGTTGCGTTGAGATCAGAAGCACTATCGATAGCCAAAGGATTGGCGACAGGGACTAAAATAGCTTGAGACGACTTGTAATACCATCTTGTAAAATCTACCTGTTCTTCTCGGGCTGCTGTTATTGTCATTGCGGATATAATGACATCAAATTGGGCAGCTTTTAGATTTGGTATAATAGGATCCCAATCAGAATCTTTTACTTCGAGATCCACTCCAAGAGCAATTGCCATTTGGTGAGCTAGATCAATATCAAACCCTTCGGCGACGTTTGTTGTTGCATTGAGTTCTTCAAAGGGTGGATATGTTAGATCTGAACCTACGATCAAGTATCCTCTATCTTGGATTTCCTTAAGAGTACCAGTAGCATCAGCTTGTACATTAGCTTTAACGGCTAACATACTAATACATAGTACTCCTATAACTGCAAAGAAAGCAATTTTACGTATTTTCATCTAAATTCATCCATATAAAATTGAACCCTCGAAAGAATTTCTTTTCTCTGAGGGCCATATAAATTCATTAAACAATCATCTATAAGGTTTTCCAATTTGACATGAATTATTTTGCATATAGATTATCATTAAATTGAATAAACGATAATTAAATGAATATTTTTCTCTTTAATCAAAAACACAAAATACAATTAAATAATACGAGTTCCCTATTTCTAAAGGTAATTAGTTATTAATTCTATTAGTACAGCATAATGTGAGTACAGCATAATGTGGGAAACTTTCAGATGGTTCGTATAGCTCAACATATTGAACGGATTATGGATCCACCGATTGAAGAAATTACAAATCTTCTTGAGAATAAAGATACTAGCATCTCATTTGGCCAAGGAGTGCCATCTTTTTGTCCTGATAGTAAATTATTAACGAAATTTTGGAAAGAAATTAAAAATGAGAAAGAATTACATGTTTATTCTCCTGATCTTGGAATTTCTTGGATAAGAAAGCAGTTAACTCAATATTTATCATCTCGCTACAAAGAGGATATTTCATGGCAAAATGTGATATTAACAAATGGAGGTAATTCAGCTTTTTTTAATATCTTATCTGGAGTATTGGATCCACAAGATGAAGTTATTATTATTGCACCTTACTATTTTAACCATCTGATGGCCGTTCAACTTCTCCATGCTATCCCTATAAGCATGGATACTAGTTGGGATTCGGGTTTCACTCCTGAAGCTGAAGTTCTAGCAAATAAAATAACAAATAAAACAAAAGCTATTGTAATGGTATCTCCAAATAATCCTACAGGAGCAGTGTATGATAATAAAACCATCAATAAAATTCTAGAGATTTGTGAAGAAAGAAATCTTCTACTTATTCTTGATGAAACTTATTCTGAATTCATCTACGTGAACAACAAGATTATCAAATCCTACTATCATCGAAATTCTGACCGATTGATTCATATTGGTTCCTTTTCCAAGAATTTTGGTCTCTCAGGATGGAGAATTGGCTATGCTGTTCTACCTGGTTTTCTTTTACCAGCTTATCTCAAAGTCCAAGATACGACAATGATTTCTCCACCAACAATCTCTCAATTATTGATTGGATTTTTGTTAAGAAATGAGATAAATTTGATCTCTCAGCATATGAACACTCTACTTGAATCTCGTAACTCAATGTTGAGCAGAATTAATGACAGTGAGTTATTTAAAGTTCAACATACTACTGGAGCATTATATTTATTCGCGAAACTCATTTCTCCTCTTACTGCAACAGAGTTTGCAAAGATTCTTGCCTCTAAATGTAATATCATTGTTGTTCCAGGAAATGTATTTGGTAAATCATATACCAAATATATTAGATTTTCATATGGAAGTACATCAAAAACATTAATAGAAAAAGGATTCAATCTAATTAACGAACTAATGAAATAATAGGTTTTGTTGATAGAAAAACGACCAAATGATATCTATCAAAAATAATATAAGTAATGTTGGATTTATACTACGAAAAATGAAAAGGTTGGTGATCAGTATATGAGCATATGGAATCGTAAGAAATTTGGAATTTCTCAACGTCATAGAAGACAAATGACAATGCAAGAAGCTTATCATATCGTTGACCCAGATACAAACCAAAATATACTGTGGTCAAAAAGAAAACGATTTGGTCTGAAAACGAATATTAGAGTTTGGGAATCAGAAGGTACAGTGGAAGGTGAGGAAGTTTTATTAATAAAAGATGAAGCAATGTTTGATATGTTTGGCAAATTTACAATAATTGACCCTAAGACTGGAGAAGCGCTAGCCATTCTTAAAAGACATTTTTTAAAAAGCATATTTCGAGAAAAATGGACAATTCGGGATCCAAACACCTCAGAGGAATTGGTTACCGTTACCGCCCGTTCCCTACTAATATCATTAATTCGAAACATGCGGTGGTTGCCTATTATAGGTGCATTTGGCTTCTTTATTCAATTTATTCGATTACAATGGGATTTCTTTAGTAAGAAAACAGAAAAAAAGATAGGTTATTTTGATCGGAAATTTACAATCAGAGATAATTACATTTTAGATTTCGAAGCCGATGATGAAGGCCTTATCGATCCCAGAGTTGGTGTAGGACTGGGAATAATACTAGACACAGCAGAAAGTAGATAAAAGAATCTATTCTCTGATTTTTTATCCTTTTTTTCATCTCATATTCATTTCGAGTATAAATAAGAATTCTCAAAAGATTGTACATGAAAATAACAAGGAGGAGTATTGTTCTTTCACTCGGAACTTTCCAAATATAGTTGAAATGAATAATATATAAACTAAACTCAACTTACTTAGACTAATTACTGGAATATCAAAGGTGAATGTATATGCCTAGAAAAAAGCTTTCTACAGCGGCGAAAAAAAGCAATGCAGAAACAAAAAATGAAGATAAACCTTTAAAAGTGACAAAACATCGCGAGTCGCGTGTTAATGATATTGAGACAATTTTAGCAAGTATGAATGAAAAATTAACGCGACTGGATGACTTAGAAACGATAACAGC
>SDBT01005437.1_pt1 | contig 21368 bp, 38 predicted proteins | sample 2277101 | NCBI WGS metagenome assembly SDBT01 (sample SAMN10404973, study PRJNA504765) | marine sediment metagenome | isolation source: marine sediment core GS10_PC15, 103 cmbsf | place: Arctic Ocean: Southern Knipovich Ridge | collected 2010
GGTGGAGGACGTATTTTCGATCACCGGCCGGGGCACGGTGGGCACGGGGCGCATCGAGCAGGGCGTTATCAAGGTGGGCGACGAGGTGGAGATCATTGGCCTGGGCGCCAAGGAGAAGACGGTGGTGACGGGTGTTGAGATGTTCCGCAAGTTGCTCGATTCGGGCGAGGCGGGCGACAATGTGGGCCTGTTGCTGCGAGGGGTGGGCAAGGAATTTTTGCGCCGGGGAATGGTGGCGGCCAAGCCGGGCTCGATCACGCCGCACACCAAGTTCAAGGCCGAGGTATATGTGCTCAAGAAGGAAGAGGGCGGTCGTCACACACCGTTTTTCAACGGCTACCGTCCCCAGTTTTATTTTCGGACCACCGACGTGACGGGTTCGGTGCAGTTGCCCTCGGGGGTGGAGATGGTGATGCCGGGCGACAACGTGAACATGGACGTGGAGCTGATCATACCTATCGCCATGGACCAGGAATTGCGCTTCGCCATCCGCGAAGGGGGCCATACCGTGGGCGCCGGCGTTGTTACAAAGGTAGTGGAGTAAACCATAAGGTATTGGGACTGATATGGCCGGCCAAAAGATTAGAATCAGTTTGAAAGCTTACGACCACATTCTGCTGGACAAGTCCAGCGAGAAGATTGTGCGCACGGCCAAGAATACCGGGGCCCTGGTTTCCGGCCCGATACCGTTACCCACCCAGCGGACTATTTACACGGTGAACCGATCGCCGCACGTGGACAAGAAATCACGAGAGCAATTTCAGACGAAGGTGCACAAACGGATCATTGATATCCATAACTCGACTACCAAAACGGTGGACGCGCTGATGAAGCTCGACCTGCCCGCCGGGGTCGATGTTGAGATCCGGGCCTGATCATGGATGCGATCATCGGTACAAAAGTAGGAATGACCCGGATTTTTGATGAGAACGGCCGTGATCTGCCGGTTACGGTTATCACCGCCGGTCCCTGTACCGTCTGCCAGGTGAAAACCGGCGAAACCGACGGCTACCGGGCGGTTCAGTTGGCTTACGGCGAGCGTAAAGAGCGCAAAACGTCCCGGCCGCTGCTGGGCCACTTCAAGAAGGCGGGAGTCCAACCGGCCCGGGTGCTGCGCGAATTCCGCACCAACGCCGAGCACCAGGTGGGCGATGTGATCACCGTGGAGATATTTCAAGTCGGGGACTTGGTGAAAGTAGCCGGTACCACCAAGGGTAAGGGCTTTACCGGGGTGATGAAGCGGCACGGGTTCCACGGCGGACGGGCTTCCCATGGCAAGAAGGATCAATTGCGGGCCGGGGGTTCCGTGGGCGCCAGTTCCGATCCGTCGCGGGTATTTCCCGGAATTAAAATGGCCGGCCACAGCGGCGCTGCCCGTCACACTATGAGCAACCTCAAAGTGGTTAAGATATTGCCCGAGTCGAATCAGATTTTAGTGTTGGGAGCCGTACCGGGTCCCCCCAACGGCACAGTGTACGTGACCAGGCAAGCATGAAACTCGACGTTCGCAATTTCGACGGTTCCCCGGCCGGCAAGCAGGTTGATCTGAAGAAGGAAGTTTTCGGGATCGAGCCTCACCGGACGGCGATCCACGCGGCCGTAAAAGTCGAGTTGGCCAACCGCCGCCAGGGGAACGCCTCCACCAAGACCCGTGCTGAGGTGCGCGGCAGCGGCGCCAAGCTGTTCCGCCAGAAGGGCACCGGCCGAGCCCGGGTGGGGGATGCCGCCAGTCCGGTCCGGACCGGAGGCGGGGTGGCTTTCGGTCCCAAACCGCGCGATTACAACTTGCGAATCAACCGGAAAGTCAAGGCCTTGGCCCGCCGGTCGATGCTGTCGGCCCTGGCCCAGGAAAAGAAGATCGTGGTGGTGGAGCAGTTCGACCTGGAGGCGCCAAAGACCCGGGAGATGCAGGCCGCCCTGGAGGCGCTGGGGCTTAAGGATCAGCGCTTGATGATCCTGGCCGGTGAGCCCAACCGCAACCTGTGGCTGTCCAGCCGGAATTTGCCCGGCGTGCGGGTCAAAACCGCGGCGGAGGTGTCCACCAACGACCTGTGGTCCAGCGACTTCCTGTTGATAGACCGGGAGGGCGTCAAGCAGTTGCAGGCGGCCTTGAGCAAATAATATGACGCTGAAGAATTATATCATCCAAAGACCACTCCTCACGGAGAAAATGAGTCGTCTGGAGGAATCGGAACGGAAGTACGGCTTTGTGGTCCATCCCGCTGCCAACAAGCACGAGATCAAGGCGGCGGTAGAGGCCAAGTTCGATGTAACTGTGGAGAAGGTAGCTACCCAGAACCGCCGGGGCAAGGTCAAGGGGATGACCATGCGCAGCTCGGGCCGGGCCATCCGGACCATGGGGCGGCGCTCCAACTGGAAACGGGCCATCGTGACCTTAAAAGAGGGCGACAAGATCGATTTCTTTGAGGTGGAGGGAGGCAGCTAACCATGCCTACCCGGCTCATAAAACCCCAGACACCCGGCCAGCGCTTCATGTCGGTTTCCACTTTCGAGGAACTGACCACCGATGGGCCGGAAAAATCGCTCACGGAGGCGTTGCGCAAGTCGGGCGGCCGCAACAACCACGGCCGCATCACCATGCGCCGTCGGGGGGGCGGTCATCGGCGGCGTTACCGGATCATCGACTTCAAGCGCAACAAGTACGACATTGCAGGCACAGTGCGCACTATCGAGTACGACCCGAACCGCTCCTGCCGCATTGCGCTTATTTTTTATGCTGACGGCGAGAAGCGTTACATCCTGGCACCGGACGGTTTGAAGGTGAGGGACGAAATCATCGCCTCCCGCAGCCGGACTCCGCTGCGGGCGGGCAATGCCATGCCGCTGTCGGAAGTGCCGGCCGGGTTAATGGTGCACAATGTGGAGATGAAGCCCGGTAAGGGCGGGCAGCTGGCCCGTAGCGCCGGAGCGGCGGCCCGCATCATGGCCAAGGAGGGTGGAATGGTTTCTCTGAAACTGCCCTCGGGCGAAGTGCGGTTGATACCGGAGACCTGTATGGCTACCGTGGGAGAAGTGGGGAATAAGAGTCACGAAAACATAAAAATTGGCAAAGCCGGCCGGTCGCGCTGGCTGGGTCGCCGGCCCAAAGTGCGGGGGGTGGCTATGAACCCGGTGGACCATCCCATGGGTGGCGGCGAGGGCCGCTCGTCCGGTGGACGGCAGCCGGTTTCACCCACCGGTATCCCTTCCAAGGGGTTCAAGACCAGGAAGAAAAAGCATCCCTCAGACCGCTATATCGTCAAGCGAAGGGCTTAGATATGCCGCGTTCAGTGAAAAAAGGTCCCTATGTTTCTGAGAAGCTGGTGCAGAAAATAGAAGCGTTGAACCGTTCGAAGAAAAAGATGGTGATCAAAACCTGGGCCCGGCGCTCCACCATCACGCCGGAGTTTGTGGGCCACACATTTGCCGTCCATAACGGCAACAAGTTTATCCCGGTGTTTATCTCCGAGAACATGGTAGGCCACAAGTTGGGCGAGTTCTCACCGACGCGCATCTTTCGCGGCCACCCCGATAGGAAGAAGGGCGCCTAGCGATGGAAAAGATCGCCCGCGCGCGTTTCTTGCATCAATCGCCCCGTAAAATCAACCGGGTGCTGCAATTGGTCAGGGGGGAGGATGTGAACCGGGCTTTGAATGTGTTGCATTTCTCGCCCACCAAGGCCTCGGTATTTGTGGAGAAAACCCTCCGCTCCGCCATCGCGAATATGATGAATGCCCCCGATGCCAAGGAAGTTGACGTGGATAACCTGTATCTCAAGTTGGCGGTAGTTGATGGTGGTACCACCCTGAAGCGTTGGCGGGCACGGGCCATGGGCCGTGCCAATCGAATCCTGAAGCGTACCAGCCACCTCACACTGGTGGTGGCCGAAAAGGACTCCCAAGGGAAGTCCGGAGAGTAAATTTTGGGTCAGAAAACACATCCGATCGGTTTCCGACTGGGCATCAATAAACCGTGGCTGTCCACGTGGTTTGAGAGCCGCTCTTTCGCAGACAAGCTCAACGAAGATATCACTTTACGGCGGTACATCAACCATCGATTGGCCAATGCCGGTATCTCGCGGATTGAAATCAGCCGGACCGCTAAAAAGGTGACACTCACAATTCATACCAGCCGTCCGGGCATCGTGATCGGGCGGGGAGGTGAAGAGGTTGAGCGTCTGCGCAGCGAGATTCGTCGGTTGTTGGGGCATGAGGTGCAGCTCAACGTGAGCGAGGTGAAACGGCCGGAACTCGATGCGCGACTGGTAGGCGAGAGCATTGCGCAACAATTACTTAAGAAAATCTCCTTCAGGCGGGCCGCCAAGAAATCGATCCAGGCTACCATGCGGATGGGCGCTGAGGGGATCAGAATCTGTTTGTCGGGCCGTCTGGGCGGTTCGGAGATGAGCCGCACCGAGACCTTCCGCGAGGGCCGGGTGCCGCTGCATACCCTGCGGGCCGATATCGATTATGCCATGGTGGAAGCCAAAACCACCTACGGTACTATCGGTGTAAAAGTTTGGATCTGCAATGGCGAGGCGGCCATCAAACCGGCTACCCGCAACTGAGGGATCATGTTAGCGCCGCGCAAGGTAAAATATCGCAAACCGCACCGGGGCCACCGCCGGGGGATGGCTACCCGAGGGAATCACGTGGCTTTCGGCACTTACGGGCTGAAGGCGATGGAGAACGGTTGGATCACCAGCCGCCAGATCGAAGCGGCCCGGGTCGCTATCACCCGCAAGATCCGCAAATTCGGCCGCATGTGGATCCGGATCTTTCCTGACAAGGCTATCACTCAAAAGCCGGCCGAAACCCGGATGGGTAAGGGCAAAGGTTCGCCCGAATATTGGATCTGCGTGGTCAAACCGGGGCGGATATTGTTTGAAGTCGAGGGGGTGGACGAGGAGCTGGCAGCCGAGGCCTTCCGGCTCTGTTCCCATAAGCTGCCGGTAAAAACCAGGCTGGTTAAACGGAGGGAGATCTGAACATGATCACCGAGGATCTCCTCTCCTTGTCAGTGGATGATTTGCATCAGCAGCTCCGGGAAAAACAGGAGGAGCTTACCAATTTTCATTTCCAGCAGGCGCTGCAACAGCTCGAGCATTCTCACCGGATACCTGTTGTCCGCCGGGAAATCGCCCGGATCAAGACCCTCCTGCGGGAATACGAGCTGGGGCGCCGAGAATTGAAGGAAAAAGACTAGATGTCACCGACTGATACCAGTCGCCAGAAATTGAGCGGGGTGGTGGTCCAGGCCCAGATGGATAAGACCGTCGTGGTGCTGGTCACCCGCAAATTCCCTCACCCGGTCTATCGAAAATATGTCACCCGGACAAAGAAATACTACGCTCATGACGAGCAGAATAGCTGTGGTCCCGGAGATGAGGTAATCATTGTGCTCACCCGGCCGTTGAGCCGCACGAAGCGTTGGCGGGTGCTGGAAATTATCAAGCAGGCCACCGAGGTTGAGGCCCAGGCATGATCCAGCAGGAATCCAGGCTACGGGTTGCTGACAATACCGGCGCCAAGGAGGTGCTTTGCATCCGGGTACTGGGTGGCAGTCATCACCGTTACGCCAGCGTCGGGGACCTGATCGTGGTGACCATCAAATCGGCAATTCCGGGCGGGATGGTTAAGAAGGGCGAGGTTACTCGGGCGGTGGTGGTGCGCACCAGGAAGGAAGTGCGTCGGAAAGATGGGTCCTATATTCGCTTTGACGAGAATGCCGCCGTGTTGCTCAACGCCCAGTCTGAACCTATGGGCACGCGGGTGTTTGGTCCGGTGGCCCGGGAGTTACGCGAGAAGCGCTACATGAAGATCATTTCGCTGGCGCCGGAGGTCATCTGAAGATGAAGGTCAAGAAGGGCGACATGGTGAAGATCCTCTCCGGCAACAGCCGGGGCAAAACCGGCAAGATATTAATGATTCTGCCGGGACGCAACCGGGCCATTGTTGAGGGTGTAAACTTTATTAAGCGCCACACCCGGCCGTCCCAGAGCAATCCCCAGGGCGGGATTGTTGAGCGGGAAGCCTCGGTGCATGTCTCAAATCTGATGGTGATCGTGGGCAACACCCCCTCGCGGGTGGGTTATAAGCGCCTGGAAGACGGCAAGAAGGTACGTTTTTCTAAGAAAACTGGCGAAACCGTTAACGAATAGTTGCAACATGGCTAAGAGCGATACCAAGAAAGATACTCCAGCAGCGGTGAAGAAGCAGACTCCCGCCAAGAAGAAAGGCGCCGTCAAGGAAGATACAGCTGCCAAGGACCAGGCCACAGGGGCCGCTCAGAGCAAGACCCCGGCAGCGGCCAAAGCGCGGCCCAAAGGCACAGAATACGTGCCCCGGCTCAAAGAACAATATTTCGGGAAGATTCGGCCGGAGTTGATGAAACGCCTGGGTTACGACAATATCTGGCAGGTGCCACGGCTGAATAAGATTGTTATCAACATGGGTCTGGGAAACGCCCGGGAGGATGCCAACATGCTCAAAGGCGCCCTGGATGATATGGCGGTAATCTCGGGCCAGAAGGCACTGGTGACTTATGCCAAGAAGCCCATTTCCAATTTCAAGATCAGGGCCAAGGACCCGGTTGGCGCCAAGGTAACTCTGCGCCGGGACCGCATGTATGAATTCCTGGACCGGCTGCTGAGCCTGGCAATACCCCGGGTCCGGGATTTCCGGGGACTTTCCGATCGATCCTTCGATGGCCGGGGTAACTACAGTATGGGGGTCACCGAGCAGATCATTTTCCCGGAGATCGACTACGACAAGCTGGATCAAATCAGGGGTATGGATATCACGGTAGTGACAACCGCCGAAACCGACCGGGAAGCCTTTGAGCTACTACAAGCTCTCGGGTTTCCTTTCCGCTTGCGGCCTGAGACCCAACCAACCACTGAAGGAGCAGAAGCCTAGTGGCCAGAAAAGCATTGATACTGAAGTCGCAGCGGACGCCTAAATTCTCCACGCAGGCCTATCACCGCTGCAGGAACTGCGGCCGCTCGCGGGCCTACCTGCGGAAGTTCGGCTTGTGCCGAATCTGTTTCCGGGAGATGGCCCTGGCCGGTTTCATTCCCGGCATCACCAAGGCCAGTTGGTAGGAGCGGCTATTATGACCATGTCAGACCCTATCGCTGATTTATTGACCAGGATTCGCAACGCCCAGCGAGCGGATAAACCCTGGGTGGATATACCGACGTCCAATCTGAAAAAGCGCATCTGCGTGATCCTCAAAGAGGAACATTTCATCCGCGATTTTATCCTGGTAACCGACGAGGTCCAGGGGAGAATCAGAGTGTTCCTGAACTATGATCATAACAATGAGCCGGTCATCGAAGGGTTGGTCCGGGTGAGTAAGCCGGGCTGCCGGGTCTACGCCGCCGCCGGGGACATCCCGCGGGTCCGGGGGGGATTGGGGATCTCCATCCTGACCACCTCCAAAGGGGTAATTTCGAATAAGGTGGCCCGGCGATTGAAAGTGGGCGGCGAAATTTTATGTCGGGTATGGTAGATGTCTCGCATTGGTAAAAAACCAATACTATTGCCCGAAGGCACGACTTGCGACATCGACCAGCGCAATATCCGGGTGAAGGGACCCAAGGGCGAGCTGGCTTTTAACCATGCCGAGGGCGTGACTGTGGCTCAGAATGGGAACACCCTGGAGGTTACTCGCGTTTCGGATCAGAAACGACACCGCGCATTGCACGGGCTGACCCGAGCCCTGGTAGCCAATATGATTACCGGTGTGAGTAGCGGTTTCAGCAAACAGCTGGACCTGGTTGGCATCGGCTATACGGCTGAGCTGAAGAGCCCCGGCGTGCTGTTGAAACTGGGATATTCGCACTCGATCCTGTTTCAGGCCCCACCGGGAATCGACCTGGAGGTGACCAAGCGCAATACCAGTATCACCATCAGAGGTATTGACAAGCAGTTGGTGGGCCAGGTAGCGGCCAAAATCAGGGCCTTGCGCAAGCCGGAGCCCTATAAAGGCAAGGGTGTGCGCTATTCGGATGAGGTTGTGAGGCGCAAGGCCGGCAAGACAGTCGGCGGAGTAGAGATGTAGTTTCGATGATCAAGTCGCATGAGAAGAAAACCGAGCTGCAGCGACGACGGCGGAGGCGGGTCAAAAAGAAGCTGGATCGCTATTCGGGCAAGTTACGCCTGGTGGTTACCCGCTCCACCCGTCATATCACCGCCCAGATAGTCGATGACCTGGCGGGTCGCACACTGGTGTCCGCTTCGAGCATCGAGAAAGCCATGGCGGATGAGGTGCGGGCCAGTTCCAGCAAGATAGACCTGGCCGGCCGGATCGGCAGGGAGTTGGGTCGCCGCGCGGGGAAGCAGCAGATAACCGGGGTAGTTTTTGATCGCAACGGTTACCTGTTTCACGGACGGGTAAAGGCCCTGGCCGAGGGCGCTCACGAAGGTGGTTTGAAATTTTAAGTAGAAACAGGTTATGGCTATAAACCCGGCAGAATTAGACCTTAAGGAAGAGAACCTGATCCAGATCAACCGGGTGGCCAAGGTGATCACCGGTGGGCGCAGGTTCAGTTTCAACGCTATTGTCACAGTGGGCGACGGTAACGGCCACGTAGGGATCGGCTTCGGCAAGGCCAACGAGGTGGCCTCCGCTATCAACAAGGCCAAGGAGAACGCCAAGAAGAACTTGTTCAGGACCTCAGTGATCAACGGCACTATCCCGCATGAGATCATCGCCAAGTTCGGCGCCAGCAAGGTGATGCTCAAGCCGGCCTCCCCCGGTACCGGCTTGATCGCCAGTGCGGCCATTCGGGCTGTGCTGGAACAGGCGGGCTATACCGACGTGCTTTCCAAAATCACCGGATCCACCAACGCCCTGAATGTAGTCCGGGCTACCGCGAAAGCCCTGATGTCCTTGAAGGACGCCATCCAGGTGGCGCGCAAGCGGGGCATCACGGTCAAGGAGCTGTTCAACTGATGGCGGCCCGGGCAAAAAGTTTGAAAATCACCCAGGTGAAAAGCGGTATCGGTTACCCCCGCTGGGCCAAGGCCACACTAAAGGCCCTGGGCATCCGCCGGATGCACCAGACCGTGCAACAGCCGGACAACCCGGCGATCAGGGGGATGGTGGTCCGCATTCGACACCTGGTGAAGGTGGACGAAGTATGAGCGTGAGGCTGGAACTTAAACCGGCTGCCGGCTCCACCCGCCCTTCCAAGCGGCGCGGCCGGGGCCACGCTACCGGCCTGGGGAAGACCGCCGGCCGGGGCCATAAGGGCTGGCACTCCCGCTCCGGTTCCAAGCGGCTGGCCTGGTACGAAGGGGGACAGATGCCTCTGCAACGCCGCGTACCCAAGCGAGGCTTCAGCAATGCCCGATTTATCAAGTCGGTGCAGATCGTCAACCTGGAGGGCATCGCCCGGCTGCAGCTGAAGAAGGTGGACCCCGAAATCTTCAAACAGCGCGGCCTGATCCAACACGTCCAAGTGCCGGTGAAGGTATTGGGCAACGGCGAACTTGAAGCGGCGGTGGAAGTGATGGCCCATAGTTTCAGCCGCTCAGCCCGGGAAAAGATTGAAAAGGCCGGCGGCCAGGCGGTAGTGTGCTAGAGAAGTTCACCAACAGTTTCAAGATCCCCGAGCTGCGGCGGCGGATCGGTTTCACGTTGGGACTGCTGATCATCTGTCGGATAGGAGCGCACGTGCCCACGCCCGGGATCAATAGTGAGGCGCTGGCGGCGGCCATGCAGAACATCGCCAACACCCTGCTGGGGCTGTATGACATGTTCAGCGGTGGCGCTTTCTCGCAGGCGACGGTGTTTGCCCTGGGGATCATGCCCTATATTTCGGCCTCGATCATTATCCAGCTGATGGGGGCGGTCGTGCCCTATTTCCAGAGGCTGCAGAAGGAGGGTGAAGAAGGCCGCCGCAAGATCACCCAACTAACCCGCTACGGGACGGTGGCGATCGCTTCTGTCCAGGCCTACAGCGTGGCGATCTACCTCCAGGGACTGAGTTCGCCCGCCGGGAACGTGGTGCTCAATCCCGGTATTGGATTCCAACTGCTCACCGTGCTGACGCTGGTCACCGGTACTATCTTCATCATGTGGTTGGGAGAACAGATCACCGAGCATGGCATTGGCAACGGTATTTCCCTGATCATCATGGTGGGGATTATCTCGCGGGCGCCGAATGTGCTGTTCAACGAGATCAACCTGATCAGCCAGGGTTTGCGCCTGATCCTGCTGGACGTGATCCTATTGGGGTTGATGACGCTAATTGTCAGCGCGGTGGTGGCTATCACCCAGGGTACACGGCGCATCCCGGTGCAGTACGCCAAACGGGTGGTGGGCCGCAAGGTTTACGGCGGGCAGAGCACCCATATCCCCCTGCGGATCAACACCGCCGGCGTGATGCCCATAATTTTCGCCCAGGCAATCATGTTCATCCCCAGCACGGTGGGCTCGTTCTTCCAGCAGAGCGACTTCGCGCAAGGGGCCTTGAGTTTGTTTTCCATCAGCTCCCCGGTTTACTGGCTAATCTTCGGCTCGATAATTATCTTCTTCACCTATTTCTACACTGCTATCGCGTTCAATCCGGTGGAAGTGGCTGATAATATGAAAAAGCAAGGCGGCTTCATTCCCGGTGTACGCCCCGGAAAGAAGACCGCCGAGTACATCGATAACATTTTGACCAGGGTGACCCTGCCCGGTTCCATCTTTCTGGCAATGATCGCAATATTTCCCTATATCCTGATGAAGGCCACGGGGATCAACTACGACCTGGCCAGTTTTTTTGGTGGCACCAGCCTGCTGATCATAGTGGGGGTGGCCTTGGATACGCTGCAGCAGATCGAGAGCCATCTGCTGATGCGGCATTATGACGGTTTTTTGAAAGGTGGTCGGATCAGGGGCCGGCGACGCTTCTAAGTACTAGGCGCGCTTTTTGATTCACCTGCGGAGCAATGATGAGATCGCCAGGATCCGGCGCAGCTGCCGGATTGTGGCCGACACCCTGGAAATGGTCGGTAAGCTGATCGAGCCGGGGGTGGCCATCCGCCGATTGGACCAGGAGGCGGAAAAATTCATCCGCAGCGCCGGCGCCGAGCCCGGGTTTAAAGGGTTGTACGGCTATCCGGCCGCGTTGTGCGTGTCTATTGAAGAGGAAGTGGTACACGGCATCCCTGACGACCGGCGGTTGGTTGAAGGCCAGATCGTGGGCTTGGACGTGGGCGCCCTGCTGGACGGCTACTATGGCGACCATGCCCGCACTTTTGCCGTAGGCCGAGTGGACGCCGACCGTCAACGACTGATGACCCGTACCCGGGAATGTCTGAACCTGGGCGTGCAGGCGGCGGTGACTGGAGCCACGGTAGGGCATATCGGCTACGCTGTGCAGCAACATGCCGAGAGCGCGGGCTATGGGGTGGTACGGGACCTGGTAGGGCACGGCATCGGTACCCGGCTGCACGAAGAGCCCCAGGTACCTAACTTCGGTACCCCTGGCGAAGGCCCAGTGCTGCAAGAGGGGATGTGCCTGGCGCTGGAACCGATGATCAATATGGGCAGGCCGGAAATATTTACTAAGGACGACGGGTGGACGGTAAGGACCTCGGATGGCTTGCCATCGGCTCATTTCGAGCACACCATTGTAATCACCGCCCACGGTCCGCAAGTCTTAACGATGTATGATGAAGAATTGAGCTAATGGCGAAAGAAAAAGGCATATCGGTCGACGGGACAATTACAAAAACCCTGCCCAACGCCACCTTCAGGGTGCAGTTGGAAAACGGGCATGAGGTCCTGGCCCACGTTTCGGGTAAGATGCGAATGCACTTTATCAAGATCCTCCCGGGTGATACGGTGACGGTGGAGCTGTCCCCCTACGACCTGTCCCGGGGGCGGATCATCTATCGCTACAAGTAAGTTTCTGATCAACGAGGTTAGTGATGAAGGTTCGTGCTTCTGTGAAGAAAATCTGCGACAAGTGCAAGGTGATCCGCCGCCGCAGGGTGGTGCGGGTGATCTGCGTGCACGGCCGGCATAAACAGAGGCAGGGTTGATGAATCGCGCTCGGCAAGCCAGGGAGTATTAGAGAAATATGGCTCGTATTGCAGGGGTCGATCTGCCCCGCAACAAATCAGCGGAATATGCCTTACCCTATATTTACGGGATAGGGCTTACTCAATCGCGAAAAATCCTGGAGGCAGCCGAAGTACCGCCGGAGACGCCTGTCACACAATTGACGGAGCAGCAGGTGGTGGCGATCCGCAATATTATTGCCGATGAACTCAAGGTAGAAGGAGAACTGCGTACCGAGTTGAAGCTGAATGTGAAACGGCTGATGGATATCGGTTCCTACCGCGGTTTGCGGCACCGGCGAGGCTTACCGGTCCGAGGCCAGCGCACTCATACCAACGCCCGTACCCGCAAGGGCCGCAAGCGTTCACCCGGTGGCCGGAAAACATAAGGTAACCGAAGGAGTAAGATAGCTTTGGCAACCAGACCTACAGGACGGAAGAAGAAAAAGAAGGTGGTGGTGGAACCCGAGGGGATCGCCTACGTGAAATCCAGCTTCAACAACACTAAAATCACGCTGACCAACAAGTATGGCAACGTGATTTCCTGGGCCACCGGTGGGACCAGCGGATTCAAGGGTTCCCGGAAGAGCACCCCATTCGCGGCCCAGCAGGCGGCCATGAAAGCGGCCAAGGAAGCCATGGACCTGGGGATGGTTTCAGTAGAGGTGCGGGTAAAAGGTCCCGGCGGAGGTCGGGAAGCGGCCATCCGGTCCCTCCAGGTAGCGGGGTTGGAAATTGTGGCTATTAAGGACATTACCCCTATTCCCCATAACGGCTGTCGCCCCCCCAAACGCCGCCGGGTCTGAGGAGGACAGCGAGATGGCAAAGTACTTAGGACCTAGAAGTAAAATAACCCGACGGCTGGATTACCCGGTGTTCGAGTCTGCCAAGTTCTCATCGTTGCGCAAGAACTACCCGCCGGGCCAGCACGGAAATGCCCGCCGCCGGAAGGTATCCACTTACGGACTGCAACTGCGGGAGAAGCAGCGCATCAAGCACCTGTATGGCGTGTTGGAGCGCCAGTTCCGCAATTATTTCAAAAAGGCCACGGCACAGGCCGGACCGACGGGTCATAACCTGCTGAGTATATTGGAGGCTCGTCTGGATAATGTAATTTACCGGCTGGGCCTGGCACCTACCCGGCGGGCAGCGCGGCAGATTGTGAGTCACAAGCATGTTTTGGTTAACGAACGTACGGTCAATATTGCATCGTATTCGGTAAGGCCGGGCGATGTAATCAGAATCCGTGAGAAGAGCCGTAAGCTGGAGCTGGTGCACCAAGCCATGCGGCGTGTCACCAGCGATAATCAGCTTCCATGGCTGGAGTTGGATAAGAGCCACATGACCGGGATCTTCAAAGCCTCGCCGCAGCGGGACGAGATTCCTGAGGAAGTCAATGAGCAGCTGGTCGTTGAATTATACTCCAAGTAGCATTTGCATAGAGGAAGTCTGAATGACAGATACTAACATTCTGTTTACCCACAAAGTCGAGGAGCATGACAAGACCCATGCTACCTTCAAGGTGGAACCGTTGGAACGTGGCTATGGCATCACCTTGGGCAATGCCATGCGCCGGATTCTGCTCACCGCCATTCCGGGGGCGGCCATCACCTCCATCAAGGTCAATGGGGTCCAGCACGAGTTTTCAACTATCGACGGTGTAATTGAGGATGTGGCCGATATTATTCTGAATCTTAAACAGGTGCGATTTAAGCTAAATGACCTTAAACCCGATCCGGTAACTGTCACGCTCAGCGGGAAGGGTCCTTTCAAGGCCGGTCAGATCGGCGCGGAGACCGAACAGTTCCAGGTGTTAAATCCCGGCCTGGAAATTTGCACCTTGAATGGGAGCAACGAGGTAAAAATGGAATTGCGGGTAAGCCGAGGCAAAGGCTATGTGCCGGCGGACCGGAACAAACTGCCCGACGCTCCCCTGGGGACCCTGTTCCTCGATGCCATCCACAACGCGGTTATCAAGGTGACCTTCGAGGTCACGCCAATTCCGGCTTCCAAGGATCAGCAGGAGCGGCTGGTCATGGATATCCATACCGACGGGTCCACTTCCCCCAAGGACGCGGCCAATTACGCCGCCACACTGCTCCATGAACTGGCTGATATATTCACTTTCGAGGAATCGGCCCGGATCGCCGCGGTGGAGGATAAAATCAACGATCAAGATATCAAGTTGCGTAACCTGCTGAAAAAGAACATCGACGAGATGGAGCTGTCGGTGCGCAGCCACAACTGTCTGCAGGCGGCCGGCATTTCGACTATTTACGAGCTGGTTACCAAGGAGGAGAACCAGATGCTGAAGTTCAAGAACTTCGGGCGTAAATCACTCACTGAGCTGCAGGAAAAACTGGGTGGAATGGATCTCTCTTTCGGCATGAAAATCGATCAGGGCCTGGTGGAAAGCTAGGAAGGCGGACAGCATGCGGCATTTAAAAAGGGGGCGGAAGCTCAACCGAAAGGCCAGTCACCGCAAGGCGCTTTTGCGGAACCTGGCGGCCTCACTGATTATCCATAAGCGGATCCAGACCACCGATGCGAAAGCCAAGGAATTGCGCACTTTCGTGGAGCCTCTGATCACCTTCGCCAAGCAGGGATCGCTACACGCGCGGCGGCAGGTGCTGAAATCCCTCCCCGGAGCTTACGGCCGGCAGGTCACCGATATCCTTTTCAAGGAAGTGGCGCCACAGTTTGCCGACCGGCCAGGAGGGTATACCCGCATAATCAAACTAGGGTATCGGATTAATGACCGTGCTCCGGTCTCCATGGTGGAGCTGGTGGACCTGGCTGCGGCACCCCAGGCTAAGGCTAAATCCGAGTCCGAGCCGGAAAAAAAGACTAAGGAGTAGCGGGGCGATCGATCGGCAACCGCTAAAGGTAGTCCTAGCGACTACCTTTTTAGTTTTACAGCCCTTTCTGGCGGCCCAGGAGTTGCCGCCTCTGAGCATCCGGGGGCTATGGATCGTCCGTGAGAGTATGGTCAGCCGCGATGAGGTTGACCGCGCCCTGAGCTTCGCCAGCGAAAGCGGTTTCAATCATGTTTTCGTGCAGGTCCGGGGTCGGGGCGACGCCTACTACAAATCTCTGATCGTTCCCCGGAGCGACCGAATCCGTGAGCGGGACTTCGATCCCCTGGCATATGCCGTCTCGCGGGGCCATCAGCTGGGCCTTAACGTACACGCCTGGGTGACCACCTATTTAATCTGGTCCGCCCGTCGGCCGCCGGTAGCTCGGACACACGTGTACTATCTACACCCGGAATGGCTGGAAATGGATGCTGGTGGAAAAGCCCACCGCGATATTGATCTGACGGCTCCCAGGGACGGCGCCTTCGAAGGGATCTATCTGGCCCCTACACATCCCGAAGTCAACCACTATCTGCAGGCGGTGTTCACCGAGTTAATCCTGAATTACAACATCGACGGCCTGCATCTGGATTACAGTCGGTACTTCGACTTCGACTACGGCTATAACGAGGAGGGAATCGGTGTCTTCCGCCGACGCTACGATTTCGATCCTCGCGAACTGAGCAAAGTCCGGTCCAGGGCCGCCAGCGGTGACGTGGTACTATCCGAGCAGGCAGAGATTTGGAACGATTACCGGCGGCAGAGAATCACCAGCCTGGTTACAGCCCTGCATGCCATCATCACAATCAGCGGCAAGGAAGTCCTGCTTACATCGGCGGTCAAGCCAAACGCCCGGGAGGCCCGTAACAAGTATTACCAGGACTGGGCCGCCTGGCTGCGCGACGGCATACTGGACTATGCGCTACCCATGAATTACGCCGTGCGACTGGATGAATACCGGCAGCACCTGGATGGCATTGCCGCCGAGCTGCCGGGACATTACCGGAGTGACGTAATCATGGGGGTGGCGGTTTACAATCAGTCCCCGGCAGAGGCGGCGCGAAAAGTCCGCCAGGCCCGGCAGCAGGGATACGGGGCCATCTGCGTATTCTCATACGACGCTTTCAAGACCGATCTGTCCCTCTTCGACCCCCTGATTAGAATCTTACGACAATAGTGGTACTGGATCAGGAAGGGCTAGATACCCAGCAGGTCCAGACCCAGCATCAGCAGGATACCGATGCTCAGGAAGATGAAGGTGCCGATACGTCGATTTTGATCGTGGAAAGCTTCGGGCAGTAAGTCCATGGTGGCCACATAGATGAAAGTCCCCGCCGCCAGGGAATTGGGGATTGTCAGATGCACCTCTGTCAACACATTCATCAAGGGTAGAGACAAGAGTGCGCCGATGGGTGTTATGCAGGCGAAAACCGCCAGATAAGCCAAGCTCTTCCGGGACGACATCTCCGACAGCCGGAATACGGTTGCCAGGGAAAAAGCGGCAACACTTTTATGGCTGACAATTGCCAGGAAGATGATCGGGGCCGAGCCGCTGTGACTGAGGCCGGCGGCCAGGGCCAAACCGGTCATCAGGCTATGGAGGCTGAGCCCGATAAAGGTACTCAAGCTCACCACCTGGTGGCGATGGAGCACTTCCTCGTCGCAGTCCAGATGGCGATGACGGATCACCACCCGCTCTACAAAAAGTATCAGCATAAAACCGGAGAGCAGGGTGAAATTGGTGAGGACACCGGGATAGACGCCCAGGGCTTTCGGTATCAGGTGGAAAAAAGCCGCCCCAAGGAATATACCCGCCCCGAACGCTACGAAGCGATGGAGCTGTCTATCGCTCCACTGCCCCAGTAAGGGTGGCAAGGCTCCCAAAACAGCGGCCAGGAAAATTCCGCCCAGGTATAACGAGTAGCCGAAAATATCCATGACACCAGAAAATTACACCTCCCGCGTTAGGGGACGAAAGCCCCGGGTAGCTTTAGTCGTTCACGACAGCTAGGCCCAGAATGTCAGGAACCAGCAGCCCGCGCGAATATTCCCGTTCCCTGGTGGGGCCTTACGCCCCATTATTGACACCGTTCACCGCTGACAAGTTGGGGTTGGCCTTGGGGGACCTTCACCGCCAGCTGGACTTCATCGCCAAGGCCGGGCTGGACGGCGCCCTTCTACTCGGCACCAACGGGGAATTTTCCAGGTTGGACCGCAATGAAAAGTTGGAGCTGGTACGGGTAGCACTCGCTCATGAGACCACCGCAAAGTTTCTGGTTGGGGCGACCGTGCCGGACTCACCGGAAAAAACGCTGGAGCTGGCGGCCGAGCTGGCCCGGATGGGTGACAAGTTGGTGGGCCTGTTGGTAGCGCCGCCCTACTATGCCCGGACCGCTGCCGGGGAGCAGATACCGCTGGAGGAATTGGCCGACTTTTACCGGCAGCTGGCCTCCGTAACGTACCCGGCGCTTTTGATACTGTATAACGTACCCCGAGGTCCATCAGGATCGGCGACAGCGGCCATCACTGCGGAGTTGGTGGGGCAACTGACCGAAGAGAGGCAGGTGGTCGGATTGAAGGATTCCACCGGTCGGCTGGAGAACATACCCGCGTTCCATGCGGCCGGGCCGGGACTGCAGGTACTGGTGGGTAGCGACCACATTCTGGCCCCGGCCCTGGCCGCCGGTGCCGTTGGATCCATCACTGCCTGCGGTAATGTCTTTCCCTCAGCAGTGACCGCCGTTTACCAGGCGTCGCCGGGACCCGCCCGCATAGCGGCCCAGCAGGAGCTCGGCAGATTGCGAAAAGTCCTGGAACTGGTTCCGGGCAAGCTCATCGCTATCCAGAAGCTGCTATTGTACCTGCTCAGGGTTATGCCTCAGCTTTCGCCGGTACGAGACCCCGGCGCGGAACTGACCCCGGGGGAGCGGGAGCAGGTGGTGTTGGAACTGGAAGCTGTGGCCCGATCGCTTCAGATCAACCGGGAAATCCGGCAGCAGGTGACCGAGATATCAGGCTGAAGGCTATTTCCAGGCGATCGTTGGGTCGGCTTAGTGCGCGAGCAGTCCCTGTACCCGGGCAAAGTCGCCGTCGTTCGGTGCCGGGGATAGTCCCAGGATCGCCGCCAGCAGATTATAGATGTGAATATTCTCGAAGGGCTCCACTGTCAGGCCGCTCTTGAACACTGGCCCCCGGGCAATAAAAATACCTGCCATCGACGCATACCGATTGTCGTAGCCATGGCTGCCCCCGCGGAACCTCTCCGGGTGGCGGCGGAAATGGTCGCGGGTAGTGATAGACCAGCCTTCATCGGCCAGGCCTATAATGGGCGGTATGCGGTAGTGGCGGGAGTAGTGCAGGCGGGGGGGTGTCTCCTCCCGGCGATAGATCTGCAGCTGGGGATGGGCGCCTTTAAGAGTATTATAGACGTAGTCAATGGCCTCTTCCCGGGGCCGCAGGCCCAGGATTGGTGACCAATCTATCACCCTCCCGATCTCGGGATCGATATAATCATCTAGAAAGATCACCCGGGTGGAATCGATGGGAGCCATGCCGTGGTCGGATACGACGATTATATTCAGCTCATCAATAATACCCAGCCCTGCCAGTCCACGAAACAGGTCTCCGAGTGTGCTATCCACCTTCTGGATAGCGTTAACGGTCTGCAGGGCAGTGGGACCGTAGGTATGGGCTTGGGTGTCCACTATGTGGAAATACATTGTCAGGAAAGTGGGCCGTTGTTCGGGGGGTAATCGCAGCCAGCTGATGATCCGGTCCACCTGCTCCCGGTGTGGGAGGTCTTGGTCGTACGGCTGCCAATAGGTGGGGCGCTGCCCCTTGATTTCAGCTTCCGAGCCCGGCCAAAACAGGGGGGCGGTCAGCTGCCCGCTTTTCTGGGCCGTGACCCACAGTGGTTCCCCTTCCCACCAACGCCCGTCAGCCACCGCTTCCCGGTTGGCCAAGCTGAAGGTATCGTTGTACACCGGGTCGTACATATTATTAGCTACGATACCGTGGTTTTCCGGATATAGCCCGGTAACGATGCTATAATGATTGGGGTAGGTTTTGGTAGGAAAGACGGGTATCAGGGCCCGGGCTCGGACGCCGGTAGCCACCAGCCGGTCAAAGTTGGGGGTAGTGGCCTGCTCCAGACCGTCCCACCGCAGTCCGTCCACGGAGATGAGCAATATCGTCTGGCGGCCGACGGCGCGTTCGCCACAACCCGGCAGCGTAAGCGCCAGTAGGCAAACTGCCAGCCAGACCATAATCCGCCGGTGATCAGGACGGGAGCGGGGGTGTAATTCGGATATGAGCATTTCCGTATTGGTATTAACCTTACAATACCTCAAATCGCTCCAAGACAGGCGCAAACCGCTTGATAGTCCATTGTTTACCAGTATCTATGTATCCGGCAGCCAGGGTGCCCAGCAATAGGGGGAAGAAGCTGGGCGAACTGAAAATTTTAAGTGTAATGAGATCCCCAAAGGCGAATTTTATGTTCAGCACGATGAAAATCGCTCCCCAGGTTGCGGGCTTCATCCAGAAGCCGGTAAGGAGGGCTATTCCGACGGCCAGTTCCCCCAGAGCCACCAGTATTCCCAGCCCCCGACTGGCCGGCACGGCAAAATTATCCAGGTAGGTCCCGCGGACCCCATGGGCCAGGAGACTTTTCTGCACCAGCCGCGGCTTGAGTTTGTTTTCCGAAAGCCAGCCGACGGAAATTTTGCTTAGCCCATGTTCCAGCCAGAACAGCCCTACGAACAATCTCAGGGCCAGCAATATGATCAACGTACGTCTAGATTGCATCACATCTCCCATTTTATCGGTAACTTTCCCCCGCAGTTTGTGGTGAGCGGGAATTTAATCACTGCGTGGTGGTGGGTATATATTTAACCAAACGCAGCTGCTGAGGGTTGATTTTCAATACCAAGCTGGTATCGCTTGCTATCGGCGTCTATGCATTTTAAAATGCCTGTGATCTAGCGCTCTTAAATGCACTATCACCCAATAGTCACAAAACAGGAGGATCTGCCTGTGTCCCACTTTGGCAAGTACCGAAAACCGATGACCGTGCTATTGATATTGGGATGGTTAATGGCATTGGCCACCACCGCACAGGCCAACATGCGCTTTTATTCCATAGTCCAGCAGGTATGCAAATCCTACCGCGTGCCGACGGGCCTGGACCAGATGAAACTGGAGGATATGGAAGGCGACAACCCCACCTTTCACATGGTGCTCCAGAGCCGGCGAAACAACTTTGAAGAAGTGATGATGGTCGGCTATATCGCCTCGAGCCAGGCCATCGCCCGCACCGGGCTGGGAATAAAGACCATCATGATCACAGTAACCATACCCAAATCGGACAACATGATGTTGATGACCACGGCCGATGTGAGTTTGGTGGAGCAGCTGCGGCTCGGCAAGATCAAATCATCCGAATTCATGCGGAAATTAACCTGGACCTAACCAAGGAGGATTGAAGTGTTATCTTTTACCGATACTCTCATGCTTTACCTGCGCACCATCGGCTGGGCAATCGCGGTCTCCATCGGCTTCTCGCTGGGCACCGCCATCGCCATCTGGATCTTCGGCATCATTTCCACCGATATCGACGAGTGGTCCGAGATCAAGAATGGGAACTATGGCGTGGCCGCCATTTTCGTTGCCCTGATCGTTATGATCGGCCTGCTGGTGATGAGCGTGGTCTAGCCGCGTACTTAACCTAACGCTTCGAATAAAAGCCCCGCCGGTGAGCGGGGCTTTTTGTTTGTGGGGGCTAGCTTATCTCCAAAAAGAGCAGGAATACTGAAAGTTAATCGAATCTCGGTGTGGTTCAAGTTCCCCGGCTCTATGGGCACAAAAGCTCGATCTTTCCTACGGGGAATCCCGTTTCAACGCCAGTTTGAATTTGGTGGTAGGTCTTAAGGGCCGGAATTAAATTGTATGGAATCAATCTAATTGAAGAGGTACAGACCACCACCGTCGATTATTAGAACCGACCTGCATACCGGTTATCAGAAGTGGACCCCCAAAACTGGACAGTGGCTTAGAAGTAATTTCTGCTTGAACCTTAACGCACAGGGGATCGCAGAATATGAGCAAAAAGAGACGTAATCATTCAGCCGCATTCAAGGCCAGCGTAGCAATAGAAGCCATCAAAGGCGAGCAGACACTGAGCGAATTATCAGCCAGGTTTGGGATTCATCCAACCCAGATTCAGCAGTGGAAAAAGCAGCTGGTAGAAGGCTCGAAGGATATTTTCGGTGCATCAGAGAAGGAGCGGAAGCACATTGAAGCTGAGGTTAAGGATCTTCACGCCAAGATCGGCCAGTTGACCATGGAACGTGATTTTTTGTCCCGAACGCTCGGTCGCTGACCATGGGCGAGCGTAAAGCAATGATCCAGATGGACTCAACTTTACCGGTCACCACCAAGTGCCAGTTGCTTGAAT
>SDBT01005438.1_pt1 | contig 21368 bp, 23 predicted proteins | sample 2277101 | NCBI WGS metagenome assembly SDBT01 (sample SAMN10404973, study PRJNA504765) | marine sediment metagenome | isolation source: marine sediment core GS10_PC15, 103 cmbsf | place: Arctic Ocean: Southern Knipovich Ridge | collected 2010
TGTGGCATTGGAGTAGGTTTTGGAATTGGAGGTTGTGGCATTGGAGTAGGTTTTGGAATTGGAGGTTGTGGCATTGGAGTAGGTTTTGGAATTGGAGGTTGTGGCATTGGAGTAGGTTTTGGAGTTGGAGGTTGTGGCATTGGAGTAGGTTTTGGAGTTGGAGGTGTTGTGTTGTCAATATTTTGATCTAATTCTTCGGGTTGAGGTTTTGGAGTTTTAGTTTGATGAATACCACTTTCTTTTAAAATTATTGCAGCTTCAGAAAATTTTCCTTGATCCATCAATTCATTTGCTTTAACACGAGCTTCGTCTTTATTCTCAGGCACGAGTACCTCGTTTTGTTTAGATGCTACTGGATTTAATTCGGGCGATATTAATGGCTTGGGCGCCATTGGTTCAGTTGGCGCAACAGATGATTCAGTCTTACTATCTGAAACTTGAGTTGATGGTTGTTCTGGTACTTGTTCTGACTCTGAGATAATAGGTTCAGTATTTTCTGAAACTTGTGATACTGATTCTGAAATAGGAGGTATCGGGGTATTTGATGAATTACCTTCACTTACATCGTCTTTTTTTACAACAAGTGGATCAGAGGTTAAAAGAGGGTCGATTTGATTATTTGAATCAGAAGAAAAATTTTGGTCTGCCATATTATTACCTTTCAAATAAAATTATTTACCTGTTTTTATTATACAAAATTTTACCTATAACACAATTTTCCGTAAGTTTTTCATTTAGTTATGTTATGATAATATGTTATATTAAAATTAATAAAATAAAAATGGAGGCAGTATGTTTAAGGGAGTAGAAGGACAAGAAAGTGGAAACACTATTATCGGAACAGATGTTACGCTGACAGGAAATCTAAAAAGTGATTCCAATATACAAATAAATGGCAAAGTTAAAGGCAAGATTCAAACAAAAAACGATATAGTTATAGGCGAAGGCGCTTTAGTTGAGGGTGGTATAAAAGCAAATAATGCAACAGTTACGGGTACGGTTCAAGGAAATATTGATACCAAAGAAGATCTTGAAGTATCCCCTTCTGGCAGAGTACTCGGAGATATTATTACACAAAATTTAATTATCCAAAAAGGTGGGGCTATAGCTGGTCAAATCAAAATGGAGCAAGTTCAAACCGTTGAAGATAAGTCTGTAGACTCTGAAGCAGAAGAGGTTATTGAAGACATAGAACCAACTGCAGAAGAGAAATAATTTTGTATATAGATATTTTGGATTAATATATATGTACTATTTTGTTTTCGAGCAACCAAGCAATAATCAAATAAGTCGTCTTCATGACCATATACGCTCAAAACTTGAAGATCTAAAGATTATAAAAGAATCTGTAAAAGCTAATCCAGTACAAAGCCCTGAGGAATTAACTCAAGAAGGCTTAAGTAAAAAATTTACAACAGTAGTTGCAGTAGGAAGTGACAACACAATAAATAAAGTTGCAAGTGTAGTTGCCCAAAATTCAAAAGTTGCACTTGGAATAATCCCAACAAGCCCAAAAAGTACTTTCAAAGAGCTTCTTGGGATTCAAAATTGGCAACAAGGTTGTGAAATATTGCCAGCTAGAAAACTAATCACTTCAGATATGGCTGAAATAGAGGGTGGTTATTTTTTTCTTACTCATGTTGAACTTTTACCTGGTTTCACAAACGAAGGCTATTCCCCTAAAAAAGCAAATTTCGATATTGATTTTGGATTGTATCAAGCTCAAGTAACAACCCCTAGCTTAGTAATCACAAACGCTTTAATAAATTCAAAAAACGGACAAGTTATAAAATCTACCCTAGATGATGGTTTGATTGACGTAGTTATTCCTCCTCAAAAAATAAAAAAATCAGGTGGATTATTAAATTTATTTAGCTCTAAAGATCCGGAAAATGAAAAATCTTTAACAATATTTCACACCCAAGAAGTTCAAGTGTCAGCCGATATATCAGTTCCCATAGTCTCTGAAAAAGAAATTATAGCCAAAACACCAACCAAATTTAGAATTGCTAACCTGAGTTTAAAAATTATCTCTAAAAAACAAACTAGTTAAATAATCAGGATTGACAAATAATTTTGATTATTTATACTAAAAGAAGTGATAAATAACAATTTCCGATCTAAATTCCAAAAAACACCAGATAAAGATTTTAAAAGAATCAATTATCAAATCCGCGTACCGCGAATTTTTTTGATTGACGATGCAGGAAAACAAGTCGGTGAATGTGATACTACGAAAGCTATGGAAATGGCTGAAGACAAGAACTTAGATTTAGTAGAAGTATCTTCAAATGCCAATCCTCCAGTATGTAGAATTATGGATTTTGGTAAGTATCAATACAAAAAGAACCAAGATCAAAAAAAACCAAAAGTATTAGACACAAAAGAAATACGCCTAAGTTTTAAAATTGGGGAACATGATCGAGAAATCAAAGCAAAAAAAGCAGAAAAATTCTTGAAAATAGGTCATAAAGTAAAAGTTTCTATGATGCTAAGGGGAAGAGAAAATATATTCGTTACTCAAGCAATGCAAACAATGAATAAGTTTATTGAAAACCTATCAGAATCAGGAAAACCAGAAGCTGAACCCAAAAAATTAGGTAAATTTATAGACATACTTATAGCACCAAAGTAATCGCCTACTCTTGAATTTTCCAAATATATATGATACCGTAATAGGGTATTATTTTTTAAACTTTATATTATGCCAAAAATCAAAACTAAAAAAGCAATGTCTAAAAGGGTCAAGGTGACCAAAACTGGCAAACTTAAACGTAGAAGTGCTTTTATAAGTCACTTACTTGAAAAACGAAAAACTAGCAGAAAACGTAGTCATCAAGGATATTCTGATATAAATAAAAGAGATGAAAAACAAGTTAAGAAAATGATCGGAGCCTAAATGCCTCGAGTAAAACGTGGCGTACTTGCCAAAAAAAAACATAAAAAACTAAAAAAACAAACTAGTGGTATGATTCATACTCGCAGAGCGAGTGTGAAAAGAGCTCGTGAAGCACTACTAAAGGCTGGTGTAAATGCTTATATAGGACGAAAACAAAAGAAACGAACCATAAGAAGGGTTTGGATCACTCGTATCAATGCTGCCCTACGCGAACAAGGTCTAACTTATAGTAAGTTTATCAAAATCTTAAAAGACAAAAAAATCGAACTAGATCGAAAAATATTAGCTCACTTAGCAGCTGAAGAACCAGAGACTTTTAAAAAAATAATCGTAGATGCAAAGAAATAAATTACTTTACTAAATAAAAAAATAGCCCTAATAAAGGGCTATTTTTAATAAATATTAACGCCTATATCCATTGTTTATATGGCTTTTTCAGCTGGAATTCCAAGCATTTCAAACAAGTATTCCATATATTTCTGAAAAGTCTTGATCAATACAATATACTCAGCTTTTCGGATTTTATCTTTTTCTTTGATTATCGGATTTTTTTCATAAAAATTATTAAACTTTACTGAAAGGTCATAAGTATAATCAGCAAGAAAGCTTGGATCAGATTTATCAATTGTCAAACATATCTGGTTTTGAAATTCAGACAATGTTTTTATCAAATTTGTTACTTCTTGACTTTCAGGTAATTTTATAAATTCTTTAATATTTTCTTGCTTAGTATCAATTTTCTTTATTATCCCCTGACTTCTAGCATATGCATACATACAATACACTCCAGATCTGCCTACAGTTGCGAGAGCTTCGTCTATATCAAATATCATTCTCTGGTTTGCCCTTTGAGAAAGAATATAAAACCTTACAGCTCCAATTGCAATATTTTCTGGTTTACCTCGCAATTCTTTACGTTTTTTAATAACTTCGATAGTTTTATCAATCACATGATTGGCTTTTATATCCGTACCTGCTCTTCCAGACATTTTAAAATAAGCTTTATCAGAATCTATATCAATACCCATATCTTTAGCAGTATTTTTTGATAACAAAACCTGCTCATAAGCCAAATGGTGATAATTTTTATATTGTTTTTCATATCCCAAAATCTTCAAACTATCTCTTACAACTTTTTGTGGATAAGATTGACTCACATCGATTACATTGATGATCTGATCAGCCATACCAAAAGATTTTTTCTCACCATTTTCTGAAGTAGTATACAATTCTTTCCCGCTTGGCTGTTTATGCACTTTTTTAAATCTCAAAAGGTCGGAAATTATACCAAATTTCCAAAAATGATAAGCAATATCTTTTGCTGTATAAACCAAACTTCCATCTGCCCGAACTAATACTTTGTCTTCTTTTTCGTTCCCATATTTCAAAATCCAACAACCAGAATTCTTACCTCTTTTTTCCAAAATTATTTTTGGAGATTTTTTGAGTTTTTCAAAAGTTTCAGCCCACAATCCTGAATTTATCAAATCAGATTCTCGTACTAACACATCATACTCAATATTCAAACGCTGTACTGTTTTAAGATGAACCTCTAGCATATCTTGAGCAACTTCTCGAGCTTTATCAGCAATATCTCCCTTACTTTTTTCCATTTCATACAAGATTTTTTTTGCTTCAACTTTTAAATCAACTTCGTCTGATATCTTAGAGTCAGCTAGCTTCTGACTGATCCAAACATATATCGTTGAGTACCATTCATCCAAGGGTTGATTTTTTTCACGCTTAGGTTCATCGTGAAACCATTTTTTCTGTAAAGCCAAAAGCGCAAGTACAGTATGGGCGACTTGGGTTCCTGTATCATCGATATAGTTTTGAATTTCGTACTCAGATCCACAAAAATCATATACTTTAGATATTGAATCTCCAAGTATAGCGTTTCGAAGATGACCTATGTGCATAGCTTTGTTGGGATTGACCGCAGTATGTTCGATAATTACCTTGTGTTTACTTGGTAGTATGTCTAATTTATTATTCTTTTGTAAATTACCTAAAACCTTTTTAACGTCTAGATGAAAATTGATATATACTTCGCTTACATCAGAACCAGTCAACCAATCTGGTAATTCTTTTTCTAGTTCTTTATGTAGGTTTTCAGCTATTTGTTTTGGCTCTTTTTTTAGTTTTTTTGCCAACATTAAAGCTACAGGTGTAGAATAATAACTACCAAAATCCTTTGGGGTTGGGGTAAGCTCAACTTCAATATCAACTTTATGAACCTGTTTTATGACTTTCGAAATTAAGACTATAAGCTCTTTGTTATAATTTAAATTTTTTTCTTTCATAATTACATTTTAATACAAATTTATATCTGTAGCAAAAAAATATTAAAATATCCCTCGAAATGAGGGATATTGAATTCTAGTATTTATCAGATTTAGAATTGATAATAAGACCAATAGTGATAAAGACTACACTTATTGTATAGTATGGATTAAAAACATCGATACCGAAGAAAACAGAAAACATGAATTGAGAAATAAGAATAAAGCACAATCCACTAAGCCAAATTCCTCGATCTTTACTCGACCTATTTGCTAGTTGATTACCATAAGTATATATCAGGAAACCCAATGCATTACCAAATATTCCAATAACTGCCGCAAAAAATATCGACTTGGGGCTTGGAATGTAGAAATTACCCGATATACCAACTAATATTGTTACAGAAATTGCAGTTACCACAGAAATTACAAAAGTAATCATCAGTGGATTGTATTTTTGCCATTGACTTGTAATGCTTATATATAGACCCTGTGACATTCCAGCAAACAAACCCATGCAAATTATCGGTATTGCCGGAATAATACCGCCGTTATTCCCTAAGTATACACCGGTACTTATCCCAAATATTGCAAAAAGAACACCTAGGTAAGATTTAAAAGAAACTTTCTTCTTAAAAAAAATATAACCAAAAAGTAGGGCAAATATCGGAAACGAATAACTGAGTATTGTTGTAAACACAGGACCACTTTCGTATATTGCACTAAAAAATGCAAGGGAATATAAAAATGGCCAACATAAACCGAGAACTGACACCTTAAGATAGTCTGTGACATTATACGGTTTATTGTTTTTATTTTGTAACAAGCCGTGCCATTGTCTAGTAATCAACACGACTAATAACAAACTAAAAACCGCTATCCAGTTAACCCAAAGGCACAGTAGGTCCCCAGGTAAATTAGATAATTTTGCACAACCCGGAACTATTCCCCATAATACCCAAATTGAAAAAAGAGGTAAAAAAATTGATTCCCGAGAACCATATAGTTCTTTCAACGACAATCACTTCCTTGTGTTTAGAATTTTAAAGTAAAAATAAAAGGGGAATGATTATTCCCCTCTGAGTACAACTTTAAGAAAAGCCTTCTTGCCTACTTTGATCGTGCAGGCGCTTGAAATTAATTGCGTTGAATCTAAAACTTTTTTACCGTCAATCGAAATCCCGCGCTGTTTAGTCTTTCTTCTTACCTCGCTTTTTGATGGCAAGATCTTGGATTCAACTAGAATTTCTTCTAGAATTACACCTTCAGAAGAAATTGGAAAAATCGGAATCGATTCGGTTTCACCGATTTCTTTACCATACAACCTAGCTGCATCACGTTCAGCTTTCTGAGCTTCACTTTTTCCATGAATCATGGCAGTAAATTCAAAAGCTAGTCGCTTTTGCTGGTCTCGCGGTGAAAGCTTACTAATTCCTTTGATCTCCTCAATAGACAGATCAGTATAAATCTTAAACATCCTGTCGAGTAACTCGTCAGGAGTTTTTTCAATATACTGATACATATCAAATGGAGAAGTTTTCTCTGGATCAAGCCAAACTGCACCCTTTTCTGTCTTACCCATTTTTTTACCACCCTTGGTTTCAAGTAAGGGTTGAGTTAAGGCAAAAACCTTTTCATCACCGTGTTTTCGGCGAACTAGGTCAGCACCGAGTAGAATATTTGCCCATTGATCTTTGCCGCCAACTTGAATTCGACAACCGTATTTCTCGTATAACACGAGAAAATCCCATGCTTGAAGCACTGGATAGACAAACTCTGACAAGGAAATATTTTCATTTTCCTTGAATCGTTTGGAAAAGGTTGTCATGGACATCATATAGTTAACGGAAAATAACGGACCTATCTCTACTCCAAAATCCTCAAGGAATGAGAATTTTGACAACCAGTCGTAATTGTTTACGAGTAGTGCGGGATTCTCGCCGGAAAAATGTAGAAGATCAAGCCGTTCCATCTGAGCAATAATATGCTCAGCGTTTTCACGAACAACAGCTGGTTCCATTTTCTTACGAGTTTCTTGTTTTCCTGTCGGATCACCAATAAGACCAGTTCCACCACCAACCAAAAAAATGATTTTGTGCCCCAATTTCTGCAAAATACTCATTGTTCGCACAATGGTCAAACTACCAATATGCAAACTAGTAGCAGTAGGGTCAAAACCAGCATAAATAACGGCCGGTGGATTATCGAGTAAAGCTCTTATGCCGTTTTCATTGTTTGTTTTCTCAACAAGCCCTCTTTCAACAAGCTCGTCAAAAGGACTATCGAAATTATTCATAATGATTTGCCTCCGTATTTTTCATGGTAAGGTACTATTATGCTTTTGTAAAGCACAAGATAGCATTATATATTTTTATCATAATTATGTCAAGAAGGATTATGAAAATAAAAAACTGGCCCGAGAATGGGCCAGCATAGAGAAAATCATTGAGGTGATTTTAAGGAAATACGAGATTTAATTCTTTACATGCCATAAGAATAGCATCCCGAAGGTTACTTGTATTTCTTCCTAAAAAGGAATTGATACAAGTATGAAAACGTTCAGAAGGTGAAGTTTCTAGATTACTGGTTAGAGTTGAAGTAAAAAGATCGATAAAACCTTCGTCTTCTTTCCTTGCTTGTGCGCCAACAATCATTTGCATACCATGAATTGCACGCTCTAACTCTACTTCCAATACAACTCTCGCAGATTCTAATACTACATTACCGGAATAATCCCTGTACCACAGCTGCCCATCATTACCTTTCAACATTGCTTGTTGTTTGTTTTGACGAACTTTGTGCATCGAAATTAAACTCTCCCGGTAAATTTTAGAGAAATGCAATCTACCAATGTAGAACATTAAACATGCAATATCTTCCAAAAAGCTTGCCTGTGTTGAAAGTGGTCTAAATTCAACGAGCAATCTCTTTGGTTCTGAGTCGAGTTGAAACTTGATTCTAGCATCACGCCAATTTAAACCAACAGTCTTACTAAGAAATTCTTGAACTTTTGAAGTATCACTCAAGTTTCCAGCAAGGTCAGTATCTAAGATAAACGGATAACTACTAAGATCCTGAAAATAGCTTTCCATATCTTTATGATAATCTCGAGGAAGACCAACGCGCGTAACTTTACCCCTTTGAACTTCTCCCTCTGTTCTTGTGTCATGATTGAGTTCCCAAATTACAAAACGCATATCGGAAAATTCAGTATCTACCCCCCCAAGATATCTAGCGTTTGAAGAAATCGCTACCGCATAAGGACTAATCATGAAAGATCGATTCAAAACATCGATTGCTTCTTCAAAACTATAAACATCGATAGTAGCTTGAACGGCACAACAAAGCCCAATAATCGCAGCGTCTGAAATATCAACTTTGTTGCTTATACCAAGCTTAAGATGTCCGTTTTGGTTTGATCTGTTCCTATTCTGATTATGAAAATCAGGAACTGTAATAAATTTTTGTCTACTTCCAGTTTTTTGATAATCTGAAGGTAGAACAAGTGGATGACTACCGATTCTCAAAACCTTACAATCACAAGGTAGTGACGATGTAAGCAATGAATCAAGCCCACCCATGTGACCAACGAGTTCTCTGATCCCATTTCTAGAAATATTGATTGGTTGAGTTGTTATTTCAACCTGACACCCACCCAATTCTTCTTGAAATGGACGAAACTTGTAACCAATTTCCCTTGCATGACTGTTGAGTTTCTCCACTAACCGATCCCGAAAATTATAATCCAACGCCTCTAGCCCTTGCTGGACTAGGAAAAGTTCAGTTTCAACACCAACTATCATGCCATCATCAGGCCTTACAAAGCTCTCTGCTCGAAGATATTTTTTAATAATAATATTTAAATATTCGAGCAACTTTTTCTCTCGTCTTTCTGAATTAGCAGGCATCAGAAGCGCCTCCTTTTCGATTTGATATTGTTAAAAAAACAAAAACTGCCTTCTTTAGAAGCCAGTTGTAGAAGTCGAAATAATTTATTTATTGGTTAAACACTTCGACACCTCGAAACTAACTTCCAAGAACTGGAAGAATAATAATAATAATATAAATTATCGTAAATCATATAATTAGATTAATCTATATTATACTGGATGTCAAATAAAAAGAAAAGTTCCCCGCGTGCGGGGAACTTGAGAATACTGATGGTGGGTAAGGTGGGATTCGAACCCACGAAGGCGTTGCCAACGGATTTACAGTCCGTCTCCTTTAACCACTCGGACACTTACCCGTATTTTAAACTAAATAATATTATATAATATTATACTCAACCTGTCAAGCTATTTTTAATAAAAAACTCCTTGCCGTAGCAAGGAGTAAGAATTCGATCAAAAAATGACTCAACGAACTTCGGTGTTCAGACCATCCCCAATCAAAATATCCTTGATCTTACCAGTATCTTTGACAATACCCTGATGGATAACGATCGGATCAGGTCCAGAAAATGCCAAACCATTCTTCAGGTCAGAAACCAAAGCATTGAACAAGCTCTCGTGATTCGGCTTGCTAGCTTGAATAAATGTCGTCGCACCCTCAGGGCCATTCTCTCTGGCTGAAAGATAAAGAAGAATAGCAAGATAAGGAAGAACAGCCCTTCCGTGACATTCAGAAGCTTCAGTCGGACGTACTCTGGGCATATGCGCATCAGCAAGGTAATGGATAGAGAGCTTAGCACAAGCCTGTCTTATGTCCTCAAAATTCTCTGTAGTCAGCTTGTTCGGATCCCGAAAACCCATAATACCAACACCCTCGTCACAAGAAATATCCACAATAATCCCATCCGTCTTCATATGCTCAAGTGTAGATAATTCTACCACTTCTGGAGCCATCATGCCCGGAATGTAGGCGGCTAAGATCAAGCCGTTTGTATCGCGAACTTCTTCAATACCAAGATTCTCGCCTTGATGAATCGTAACATTGAGATTTTCTTTGAAAAACTCCCTCAACCTCTCGCATTGTTCACCTTTTTTTTCCACGATCATTATACTGTAAGATGAACCGTTTGGCTTCGAAAGTAATCGCTTTGCAGCTGATGCACCAGCAGCCCCGCCAGCTGAAATCACAATTTTACTGCCAGGCGAAACATGATCTGCAACTTGATCCGCCCCGATCTCGCCCGCAAACACTGACATGCTCGACTTAATCGGAGTCGGAAAACCGCCGAAAAACTTATAGGAATAATTTCCTATACATGAACCATCAAAAATCCCACAAAACGTATGATTTAACATAAGCGAATGCGTACCCGAACCACGGTCGAACTGACCAGTATGAAGCGCACCAATTCGTGTAAAGGGACCGGGTATAGATGATTCATACAGGAAAGATTCCTTTAAGGAATGTACTACTGCTGGGACGGATGGTAAGTTGGGTAAATCGGATTCCTCAACAACTTTAGCGCCGACTTTCTCGTAATCCGAATCGGAAAAACCAGCACCTTCGCCAGCTCCAGCAACAACAAAAACGCAAGGAACTATTCCTACGCCCCCGAGCCATTCAATTAGAGCTTCTACTTGAGCCGGAATAATACCAACTCTTTTCTCTTGCCTGTCAGTTCCTTCATCGAGATGACGATCAGTGCCAAGAACAAACGTAACACTTTTGTCACCATCCAAAGTAGGAGCTTTGGGTAATAATTTCAAATAGCTATACCCATCAGTATTCATGGGTGATCACCTCAATTTGATAAATCTTTGATTGTTAATAAAACGAATCAAGGAATCATTATATAGTAGATTTTATAATATTGTCAAGCGAAAACAAACCCCGAAGAGTCTATATATTAGAACTCTATAATTTTTTTATAAATCTCTGAGTATTTTTCTAAAAGGTCAATAGAAGTATATTCGTCTGGCTTATGACATTGCTCATGAATACCTGGGCCAAATATTACAACTTTTCCATATTTTGAAAATATCGCTGCTTCGTTCCAACCAAAGGATACGTCAAATTTCTTTTTACCAAACTCTTTGTGTGCAAGATCTGCAATTTTTTTCACGAGCTTATCTGACCGTTTAGCGTTAAACGATTCTCCGCTAAATTGAACTGATGCCTTTGCATCAGGAACTGTTTTTTGTATCAATTTTTTAGCTTTTTGAATTTCTTTTTGTACATCTTCTTTTGGAAGCAATCTTCTATCTATAGTAAACATACAAAAATCTGCAACACTATTCACGTTTTGCCCACCTTGTATTTGTCCGATATTTTGTGTTGAATATCCATACAGATTATCTGGTTTCTTTCTGTCTAAACCTTCTTCAAGCTTCATAAGTTCAGTTATTATTTTATGAGCTTTATATATAGCGCTATTATTTAAATTATTCTTATAAGTAGTTCTACTACCATGAGCAGTTTTACCACTTATTTCTATTTTTAAAGCAAAACAAGCTTTTTGACCTATGGTAATATTTCCAGTACTTGGTTCAGGAATTATTATCTCTGCATCTTTGATATTAAAAGTATCCATGATTTCCAATACTTTTTTTCCACCCGTCCCTGAATCTTCTTCATCTGCATCAAAAACTAAATAAATATCTCTTTTTGGTTTTTTTAAATCTAGTCCAGCTGAGATCATACAAGCTAGCCCGGCTTTCATGTCTGAAGCACCAAGTCCATATAATTTATCTCCTTCAATAACCGGCTTAAAAGGGTCTCTATTCCATGCACTACTCGGGTTTACAGTGTCTGTGTGTCCTGCAAAAATCAAAGGATTTTTATCTGACTTACCTTTGATTTTAAGTATTAAATTATACAAATTTAGTTTATCTTTTTTGTATTTTTGTTCAATAATCTCAACACGTCCTTTAAATAACTTCTTAATATAGTCAATAATTTCTTTATTCGACTTAGAATTACTTGAATCAATGCTTACTAATTTCTTTAATATTTCTATATTGTCATTTTTTTTCATAAAAAATACTCCTTGCCTAAATTAATATCATACTATTTTAGGAAATTATATATAAGATCTATCTATACCAATGTTTAATAATTTCGTCTAAGTTTTTATATTCTTTTTGTTCGTTCTTTTGCATATCCCGAAGTACAAATATTCCCTTTTCTTTTTCTTGACTACCATAAATCAAAGCAAAAGGTATATTTTTTTTACTAACTTTTGACAATTGTTTGGAAATTTTTTCAGTATTGTAAAATAATTCACAGGTAATATTTTTTTCTCGGAATTTTTTAGCAATTTCTAAATAATCATTAGTTGAATTTTCCTCAATATTTAAAATACTAAGCTGGGTGCCTTTGATTTTGATGTTATTTTTTTTTGTTTCTTTCAAAACTTCTGATATTCGATCTATTCCAAGAGTAGTACCAACTGCTGGAAATTCTCCACTAGCAAGATCACTGATCATTTTGTCATATCTTCCACCACCAGCTACACTACCGATATTTTCAAGCCCATCAATTGTAGCTTCAAATATTGTACCAGTATAATAATCAAGTCCACGAATTATTTTTGGATTAAAAATAATATTTTTAGCTCCCAGTTTTTCTGCTTGTAAAATAATTTTTTGTAATTTTTTGGTAACTTCTGAATTTTCAAGTAATTTTTCCAGAGTTTTAAAATCATTGTCTTTAATTTGTAAATATTCAAGCACTAAATCGTCTTTTATAATTTCTTGGATACCTCTTTTTGTTTCTTCGATCCCAATTTTATCTACTTTATCTATCAAAACAGATATGGCTTTTGATTGACCTGTTGTTGCTTTAATTTTCGATATTAACTCATTAAATATCGTCCGGTCATTTACTATGATTTGAAATTTCAAACCAAAACCTTCTAACCATTCAGATATCATAGCTAATATTTCTGCGTCAGAAATTGTATTCGAACTACCCACTATATCTATATCGAATTGTGAGAATTCTCGAAATCTTCCTTTTTGTGGTTTCTCTGCTCTCCATACTTTTTCATATTGGTATCTTTTAAAAGGAAAAGTAAGTTGACCTTTGTTGTTCTCAATAAATCGAGACAGGGGAACAGTCAAATCATAACGAAGTGCAACCTCCCTATCACCCTGATCTTTAAATTTATAAATTAGCTTTTCTTCACTACCATACTTACCTAATAACAAATCAGCCTGCTCAAGTGCAGGGGTCTCAAGTGGAAGAAATCCGTATTTTTTTACTATCTCTTCAGTTTTCGCCAAAATTTGTTTTCTTTGTAACATTTCGTCTGGTCCAATATCGCGAAAACCTTTGAGGGTCTGAGCATTCATAATAATCCTTATAACTTTTTTCTATGCTTGTAGTTATTATATCTGAAATTGCATTTTTTTCAATTAAACACAAAGAAAAAACCGCGCAAAATGCACGACATAGGATTTTATTCTTAAATATGTTAATGTTCGTCAGAACAGACATGGTTCAGATCAATCAAGTCAGGTGTTCTGAAAAACTATTTCTTCTCCTTATTTTGAATTTTAGAGATAGCCAAAGTAACTAAAACTGCAATAAAGGTAATGACAATTGCATAAATAAATTTTGACAGTATATTACTGTCTGATTCAAAATATTGATTCAGAAATTCCTTAATAGCTTCATTCCAAGCTAATGCAGCAACCAATCCAAAAGCTGCCATTATATAAGTCAAAGCTCGAAGCGTAGCTTCTCTTTGAACTTTTGTAGCTCGACGAAATAAACCTGTAGTTTTTTCTTTAATTTTGTTCATTTTTATTTTGTTAAAAAATCTTTTATTAGTTTATCTGCTTGTACCATCTCCTGTATCCAGCGAATCTTAGAACTTTTCCGAAACCAAGTCATCTGTCTTGTAGCATATTGCCAAGTACTTATTTTTATTTCCTCTGCTACTTCTTTTATATCATATTTACCTTGCAGATATCTAATAATTTCTTTATAACCGATACCATTAAATGGAGTTGATTCTTTTGGATATTTTTTTAACAAATCACGAACTTCCATTACTAATCCAGAATTTATCATATTATCAACTCTGCGATCTATCCGAGCTTTGAGTTTTTCAGTGGATAAGTCAATACTTAATTTTAAAAAATGATATGGTGGTTTTTTGATTTTTTGTTGTTCTGAAAATGGTTTTCCAGTATTTATAGTCAGCTCCAATGCACGTATAACTCGTCTTTTATTTTTTATATCAATTTTGTCAAAACTTTTTGGATCTAATTTTCTAAGTTTTATCAACAAATCACTTAAATCTTTTTTTTCTAATTCTTCGCGAGTAATCTTTGGCTTTTCACTAATTTGAGAAAATATATAGCCTTCACATACAGCATCTATATACAAACCAGTACCACCGACAATAAATGGAACTTTTCCAGATTTTACAATTTGTTCGATTTTCTGATAACACAATTTTTGATATTCAGCTACACTGAATTTTTGATCTGGGTCTAAAAAATCCAAAAGGTATTGTCGTACTCCACTTGAATTTCGATATATTTTTAATATATCTTTGTTTAATTTAAGATTTCCTTCTTTTCCGGTACCAATATTAAAATACTTATATACTTGCTGAGAATCTGAAGAAATAATTTCTCCATTATGTTTTTTTGCCAAATCCAAAGCCATAGAAGTTTTACCGCTAGCAGTAGGTCCTGCAATTACTACAATTTTGGGATAACTAATCTTTTTCTTGAACATCACTAACTCTCTTTTCTTGAATTCTCTGGATATCGCGTACACTAGCACCAGAAACTTTCATAGGTTTCTTTTTTTGCTTTTCTTTAAAATCTTCCTTCAAATTTTCTTCTAAATTTTCTAAATCCTGGTCTCTGTTCATTTTATTCTTATTTGCTTCTAAGAAATTATTTGATTATAATATAGTTTATGGAAGCTATATCTATTACTAATCTTACCAAAACTTACTTCAAAAATCTATCTGAAGTTCAGGTTGTAAATAATGTCTCACTTTCTATACCCAAAGGTGAAGTGTTTGGATTCTTAGGGCCCAATGGTGCTGGTAAAACAACAACTATCAAAATGATCGTCGGTCTTGCACATCAAGACAAAGGTGAAATAAAAATATTGAGAAAACCAAATAATTTTCTATCTACAAAAAAAATTATGGGCTTTATGCCAGAAAATCCATATTTCTATAATTATTTAACTGGTATAGAATTCTTGGATTTCATGGGTGAAATATTTGATATTCCTAAAAAAAAGAGAGTTCAAAAAAACAAACAGCTTTTAAAACTTGTAGGACTTGAAGATGCGAGTCGCGTTCAATTAAAAAACTATTCCAAAGGTATGAGTCAGAGAATGGGACTTGCACAAAGCCTGATAAACGACCCAGAAATTCTACTCTTAGACGAACCCTTAGACGGACTCGATCCAATTGGAAGACGAGATATCAAAGACATTATTATCAATTTAAAAAAATCAAATAAAACCATATTCTTTAATTCTCATATTCTTTCTGATGTGGAAGAAATATGTGATAGCTTTGGTATCATAGACCAAGGTAAGTTGATAGTTACTGGAAAAATCAAAAAACTACTTCCAAAAAATCTAAGTATGGAAGAATATTTTATAAAAACTATTAATAAAAACAGAAAATCCAAATAATGAATACTATCTTAACAATAGCCAAAAACACATTTCGTGAAACTATCAGAGACAAAGTTTTGTATGTTATTTTGGTTTTTGCTATTTTGATAATTATTAGCACAATATTTTTTGGCAGCATCTCATTAGATCAAGACACTAAGGTAATTATTGATCTTGGGCTAGCTGGAATATTTTTGTTTGGAATAATTATTGCAATATTCATTGGTACAAATCTTGTACACAAAGAATTAGATAAAAAAACTATATTTCTGATATTCTCCAAACCAATTGCCAAATACCAATTTATCTTAGGCAAATTCTTTGGTATTGCTCTTACTTTACTTTTAGTAACTGGAGCCATGGCAATTGTATTTTTTATATTACTTAAATTAAAAAACACAGCTATTAGTTTAATCTTAGTTGAAGCTATTGCTTGGGGTTATTTAGAGCTTTTAATTATTGCAGCTATTTCAGTAATGTTTTCATCTCTTACCTCTCCAATAGCTAGTACTGTATATACAATCTCTTTGTTTGTAATCGGTCATGCTTCAAATTCCTTTTTGTATCTTATCGCAAATACTGATTCTGCTGTTTTGGCAAATACTTTGAAAGTTGTACATTACGTAATTCCAAATTTTGAAAAATTCAATATTCGAAATAGTGCAATTGTAGGCCTAGGTATATCAGGTGATCAAGTTATGTTTACGATTTTATACGCCATAACTTATATTGTTCTAGCTCTAGCAATTGCTAATTTTCTATTGAAAAAACAAGAATTTTAGTATGAAAAAATTCTTTAAACATCCTTGGGTTATTCAAATTCTAAAATATTCCATAATTATTGCTTGTGGTTTTGGAGTATATGTGTCACAACTTGGCTTTGACGATATCTGGAACAGCGAAGCTTATAATCGCAGACTTACTACAACTGTTTTACCTGTAAAAGCTACACAGAGAATTAGTATTGGTATGGATAATGTGCTAGCTGATATGTATTGGCTTCAAGCAATTCAATATTTGGGTGTTGGTACAAGCCAGGGAGGACATCCAGCTCTAGCAACAATGCTTGAAAATACAACAACCCTAGATCCTGATTTTGAGTACCCATATATATTTTCTAGTTTGATTTTACCAGGCGAAGGTCATCTAAAAAAAGCTCAAGGTATCGCTGAAAAAGGTATAGAAAAAATACCTGACAGTTGGCAGATACCTTACTATGCTGGTCTATCTATTTATCAAATTCAACTAAAAGATTATACAAAAGCTTCGGAACTGGTAAAACTAGCTAGCACTAGAAAAGATGCACCAGAAAATCTACCATATATAGCAAATATATTACTATCCAGAACAAATGAAAAAGTCAAAGCTTACTATTCATGGAAAATTATAGCTGAAAGCGCTGAAAATAAATACTCAAAAGAAAGAGCTCAAACTTTTATTGAACATTATGAAATTATCTTTTATTTGGAAAAATTAAATAAAAACTACAAAGAACAATTTGGAACTTTTCCAAACTCTTTACAAAATTTAATAAAAACGGGATATATAAAAGAAATACCAAGCGACCCTCTAAAACGTGGATTTATTTACAAAAAAGATACTGGCGAAATTTTTACAAACAATTCTCGCCGCTTCGGCACTCAAGGACAATAAAAAAAACTCCAAAAAATAGGAGCATAATTTCATAATTATCAATTATTTAGGACTAAACATACATCCACCGTTATACCAATGATGACCTAGCGAGATAATGTTATCTTGATCAAGAACCTCTTCAAAGCCCCTGAACTTTTCAAAACTACCACCATTACGAACAAGATTCTCGTACATAATAGAACTAGATTTAAAAAATCTAGGTCCTCTACCTCCCAAAAACTCTCTTTTATTATAAATATTAAGAAGTGCTTGTTTCACTACCCCACTTGCTTCTTCTGTATACTGACCTCCAAACCGCATGGCCCAAAAAAGATTTTCATCTCTTTTAATCTCAATAAAGCCAAAACTATGACCATCTAAACCAATAGCATAACGATCAATGTACAAGAATTCACCTACTGGAATAGTAATAATTTTCCACCCAGATAGATCAGGACTCTCTGTTTTCTTCGCTTTTCCGGAACACCAACCCTTAAGACTTCCTTGAAAAAAAACTTCCTTAAGTTCTTCTATGGTCGGTAAAATAATTTTAGATAATTTCATGTCCTCCTTCTTAATAAGTGGTACCGGGGAAAGGACTTGAACCTTCACGGGATTACTCCCACTAGGTCCTAAACCTAGCGCGTCTACCAATTCCGCCACCCCGGCAATAAAACAAATATAGCACAATTTAACCTGAAAATCAAGCGCTAAACTACTCTAAATCTTTTAGATTAATATCAAATACTTTTCCGATTTCTGGAATTTCTTGCTTCATTCGAGTTTCTATACCTTGCTTCAAAGTTACAGCAGCCATAGGACAACCCTTGCACGAACCTTGAAGCTCCAGATACACATCCTTGCCTTTAATTTCTATAAACTTCACATTTCCATCGTGGGCTTCTAGGTTTTTTTTTACTTTTTCTAGAAACTTTTTTACTTTTACTTGTAAATCTTTATTTTGCATTTTTCCTTCTTTCTCGATAATTTATTATAGCTGACTTCAGTGCTTGATCTCCCAAAACCGAACAATGAATCTTGATAGTAGGCAAGCCCTTCAATCTGTCTGTAATTTGTTTTGGTTTAAGTTTTTCAACTTTAGAAATACCCATACCACCTTTTTCCGTAACCATCACTGACATCATAGATGTTGCAGCTATAGCAGAAGCACACCCAAAAGTTCGCCACTTACAACTTTTAATTTTTTCAGTTTTTAGATCTACCCAGATCCAAACTCGCATCATATCACCACAAGCTGGGCTACCAACCTCACCCATGCCATTAAATTTAATAGTTTTTTCCTGTTTTTCATCAATAAAGTTCTTGGGTTTAAAAAAATGTTCTTTAACAATATTTGAATATGCCCAAGTTTTACCGGTCCTAGTTTTGATATCTTTTTTAATCATTTTTCTCACATTCTTTTTCTGATAATTTCACTGGTGACATTACTCGTAATTTTTTAATTATACCTGGAAGTGCTTTCAAAACATAATCCACATGAACCCTAGTAGTAGATCGTCCCATTGTAAATCGCAAACTTCCATGCGCCACATCATGCGATCTACCAATACCCCTCAAAACATGTGAAGACTCTAAATTATGAGCATGACAAGCTGAACCCGTAGAAATAGCTACACCCTTTTCATCCAAATACAAAAGCATAGACTCACCCTCAATGTCCAATATTGAAATATTTACATTATTGGGTAATCGTTTTTTAGCATGACCATTTAAGCAAGTCTTTGGTAATTTCAATAATTCTTTTGTAAAATAATTTCGTAATATAGTAAGTCTTTGAGTTTCTTTATTTTTTTCGCTTTGAACCAAAGATAAAGCTTTAATAAAGCCAACTATGCTTGGGATATTTTCTGTACCGGAACGAATGTCTTTCTCCTGTCCCCCTCCTTGAACTATAGATTGAATCTTTGTACCTTCCTTTATGTATAGTATCCCTACTCCTTTAGGACCATATATCTTACTTCCGTTTAAAGTCATAAGATCTACACCCAAATGCTCTACGTTTATATCTAAATAACCAGCAGCCTGACAAGCGTCAGTATGAAAGTATAGAGGAGTCGTATTTCCCGTTTTCAATCTCTGAGTTTTTATTTTTCTAATAACTTTAGATATATCAGAAATTGGATTAATAGTACCTATTTCGTTATTGGCATACATTATTGAAACAAGAATAGTTTCATCTGTAATTAATTTCTTAATATCTTCTGATTGAACTATTCCTTCTCTATCTGGTCTTATGTATGTTGTTTTAAAGTCTTCTTTTTCTCTCAAATATCTAGTTGGGCAAAGCACTGCATAATGTTCAATTTTTGAAAGTATAATATGTTTTCCAAAGTTTTTATTTGCTCTGGCTATACCCTTGATAGCTAGATTGCAACTTTCAGTACCTCCCCCGACAAATACGATTTCACTTGGTTTGCGAGCTCCGATTAATCTTACTGCCTTTTTTCTAGTATTATCGAGTATGAGTTTTGCGTCTCTGGCTTCTGTGTACAATCCAGAAGGATTACCGAAATCACGATCGAAATAAGGCTTCATAGTTTCTAGTACTTCTGATCGAATTGGTGTAGTGGCCGCATGATCTAAGTAAATTCTTTTTTTCATCTTACGAAGTCCGCTAATGTTGTTTTTTCCAACATTTCATTAATGGTTTTTTGCATTTTTGCCCATACTTTTACATTTTGACAAAAATAAACCGACTTACACGTACAACCCTTGAGAGAACAACGTGTAAAAGCAACCTCCCCATCAAGAACTTTAATAACTTCAGCCAAAGTAATTTCACTTGATCTACGAGCTAACTTATAACCACCGTCAGTGCCTCTTATACTCTTTACTATTTTCTTTCTTCTAAGAAGTGATGCTATTTGCTCAAGATAATGCAAAGACAAACCAGTTCTTTTTGCTACTTCTGATAAAGAATAATGTTTTTCTCCGGCTTTGGCTAATTCTGTTAATAGAACTATACCATAGTCACTTTTTGTTGATAAAATCATATAAGATAATTAATATTTAATCCTGACTAATTTTATCAACTATAAAATCAATTGTCAAATAAAAAAATTCCTGGAAGGAATATTTCTGGAGGGTCCGGTGGGATTCGAACCCACGGCCAATTGCTTAAGAGGCAACTGCTCTACCACTGAGCTACGGACCCATGGCGCGCCCTGAGGGATTTGAACCCCCGACCTACTGGTCCGAAGCCAGTCGCTCTATCCACTGAGCTAAGGGCGCATCAACAGATAGAATTGTATCAATAAAAAGAAAAAAAGTCCAGAAATTAGAAACTACAAAAATCCAAACAAACTAAGAACAAGTAATTCTACTTCCATTGAGGTTGATATCCATTTTTAACCAGCTAAAATTAAATTTACTTGCGTTATCACAAAATTCACTAGTTTCTAATTCATACTCTACGCCAAGAACAGCTTTTTTCTCTTCAATGAAAGGCAATAACTTGTCGCATTCATCATAATAAAAACATTCTTCATTTATCGCAAAATCATAAACACCTATCAGGTCGTTTACTTGATCTAAATTATTTTTTAGAGCAATTGATAACTTCCTGGCATGGGCCTCATTTGCCAACCATTTATTATACTCAAGCTGATCTTTATAAGATAAATCGAAACCGCTGTTGTTTTGAAAACCGTCGATATTATCAGGTTCTATACCATCACAGTTTTTTTGAATTGCAAGATCAAGACGTTTCTCTATTATACTTTGAAAATTTTCATAATTTGAGATATCTAACCATTTTTCATCTGGCCAATTATCAAGAGTATTTCCGAGAACTTCTTTAGGAAAATTAGTAGCATCATCTCTTGATTTTTCCCAAGTCCCTGCTGAAAAATAACATATTACTTTAATATTTCTCGTATGAAATTCGTTGATTACTGCTTGGGGTGTATCTACAAGATCTATATCGTATAGGTTAGCATTATAGCTTGTATCTATGTCACCAGTTAGCTGCCATTGCCACGTAA
>SDBT01005439.1_pt1 | contig 21367 bp, 9 predicted proteins | sample 2277101 | NCBI WGS metagenome assembly SDBT01 (sample SAMN10404973, study PRJNA504765) | marine sediment metagenome | isolation source: marine sediment core GS10_PC15, 103 cmbsf | place: Arctic Ocean: Southern Knipovich Ridge | collected 2010
TCAATCATTGATATGCCTCCCTATGGTTTTGGTATTATATGAGATGATTAGGATCCACCTCTATAATACCATTAACCCATAGGGAGAACAAACCAAAAATAGAAAATCAGCAGATACTAATTAGCGAAATTCGCGGTTTCAATCTCTTGTATAATTCGTGTTAATTCGTGAAATTCGTGGTTTCAAACTCCTGAAGTGTTACCTCAATTTGCACTTATTACAACAAGGAGGAGGCGCTTTAATGCCTGATGATAGTAAGATTTCGTTTACAACTGAAAAAAGTACAAGATACCGTCCGAAATTCGACACGGTCAACTGCGAGAAAATACACCTGGCGGACATTAACGGCGATGGACGCCCGGAGATTATCATTTCCAGATGTAGCTCCTCGGACAATAAATCCACCGGCGAGATTGCTATATACGATCTGGATCTGAATCTGAAAGCCAGTGACAACTGGGATGGCACGGCTATGGATGTAACCGCAGCCTGTATTGACGAAGACGAATTTGAGGATATTATAGTCGTCGGCGCGATGGGGAAATCTACGCCAATGATAAGGCGGTATCGCTACAACGAAGACTATAAGGATAATCTGGAACTGGTATCGCAAACCACGTGGAAATCACCTGAGGGATTGTCCAGCACTGCTAAGGCTATTCATATTACTGGCACGAATGGGGACGCTCAAGCGGAGACCGCTGTATTAACCACTGTTGAGGGAAGCGGAAGTAACGCCGGCTATGCTCAATTGCGGCTCTATGATTTGGATATGCAACTGAAGAAGGTTGTAAGATGGAAGCCTATCGGCGGCAATGTCGTAAAATGGGGACATTGTATGACCTCAGCGGATGTGGATAACGATGGTCACGATGAACTAATAATTCTTATCAATTTCCGTCACAATGGCAAACAGAAGGCGGATCTGCGGGTATTCGACCGCCACCTTAATCTGAAGCAAAAATGCGAAATGCTCAATGATGAGACCCTGTTTGCGACGCGTATATCAGCGGGTGATATAGACGGAGACGGACAGGCTGAGATCGTGGTAATTGGGGGCGCATTTACAGAGGTCTGGCAGGGCGCGACTAATCAGTTAATGGTGTTCGATAGCAATCTGAAGCTTAAAAGCAGAACTACGTGGAAGACGTTCAGGCATTCCTGGGTGTGGGATATGCAGATCGCTGACATCGACGGCGATGGAGATGAGGAGATCATAACTTACGGCGGCACTTCCATGAGAGGTAAGAATCAGAACGATGCCAACATCATGGGCGAGATACGCGTGTGGAACGGCGGCGATTTGACCGCGAAGGATATGTTCGTCTGGCAGAGCAGGCCGGGGGAGGATACGCGTCCATCCCGGGGTCTCGCGTTCAGGGATGATGCTCAAATACGCTTCGTGGTTGCCACGTCAAAATGGTCCAGAAGACAGCGGACTCCAGAGTTGGAAATAAGGACATTGAGCTATGAACCAGTTGTCGGTGTTGTAGAGCGATACGCGAATTTCATCAGGGCTTATAGCGAAAAGGACGTTGAGGTTCTGGGAGCCGTGAAGCTATTGCTGGAGGATGAGGCGTTTGCCCCGCTTGCTCTGGAGGCGCTGGCGGTGAGTGGTCACGATAAAGCTGCGGAGATTATAGGGAAAATTCTGGAGGCGCAGGACCGGCTGCTCTTTTTGCGCGCGGTGGAACTCTTGCGAAAAATGGGAGATAGCGGGCTGGACCAACTGCGCGGGATAGGTTTTGCTCTCCCGGACGACTGGGCAGTGGTAAGCCCTTTCGACAACGCAGAGAATAAAGGCTTCGAGATGAAATATCCCCCAGAAACTGAGGTGGATCTGGACGCATTCTACGCTGGCAGGGATAGAATCGTCCGGTGGGGAAAGATCGGTTACTCCCGGAAGGATGTGTATATCAATCTGGCGTATACTCACTTCGACAGCTTCGAGCGCACCGGGATAGAGTTTGACTGGAATCATCTCTGCACGGAATCGGCGGCGTATGCTCTCACATATATCCACGCTCCGAAGAATATGAATGCGCAGATCAAAGTCGGCAGTTCAGATGGCATGAAGATATGGCTCGGCGACGAACGGAGGTATAGCTTATATGAGATCAGAGAAGCTATCGCAGATCAGGATACCGTATCAATCCCCCTTGTGGAGGGCAGGAACAGGATTCTGGTCAAAGTCGCTAACCATAAGACCAACGGATGGGGATTTTTCTTCAGGGTCACGGACTCTGAGGGTGAGCCAATACCCGATCTTCGATACGAACGGCCGGAGGTATCGCACACTCACAACCAGATGCTGGCGTATGAGCAGTTGATCCCACTTTTAGAATCTCAGGATGAGCATCTCCGATGCCTTGCTGCGGGGCAGGTGGCGTCCGCTGGTGACAAACGCGGAAATGAATCGCTTTTCTCGCTCTTGCAGTCCGAGGATAAGTCTATAAAATCCAAAGCTGCCTTCGCTCTGACACTGGCAGGAGACCATCGAGGCGCGGATATGTTGGCTGAATCTGCCCCAGGGCGGGATCACCTTTTCCAGATCGCCACTGGCTATGCGCTGGCGCGCGCCGGCGACGCGCGGGCGGAGAAATTCTCCATAGACAATTTGAAGGATGACGCTGGCAGGAATATCGTGGAAATGAAGGTCACAAATAGAAACAAGGGCTTCAATATTAGTCCTATGTATAAGGGTGACCAGACATCGCATGTGGATGTTTCTACCGATAGCAAGTTTCATCTGGGCAGCAATATATCCGCTACATGCGCCAGAATCGGGAGTTTCGGTATAAATAAACCCGAATACAGAGGCATGGGGTTGGGTGGCATCGCCATCAAGCGAGCGTGTGAGATTATGGCTGAGATGGAGCATTCCTGCTCCGTCGTCAGCACTGGCACAAGGCTCGTTGCGCACAGGCTGTATTGTCGGCATGGCTACGTGGATCGCAGATTCCCGTGGGACTACAGGAAGCAGCTTGAGAAGAATGACGCTGCCGGGACAGAGGGAAAAGTGAAAATACGGGCTTACACCGACGCTGACCGGGAGGATGTGAGCAGGCTCAGGGAGCAATATATCTCCAGCACCATCGGGCCTGCCGATTGGTCGCCCCGGAGCAATTTTGGCGACTGGATAAGGGTTGCCGAGGACGAGGGAAAGATAATCGGGTATGCCGATGTGTACCTGGATCCTTTCGAGCCGAATGCCAGCATCAATCTGCTGCACATAGATTCAGACTACTCGGATGAGCAGACAGCCGCGCGGACATTACTCCCCAGCATTCACGAATATACACTGGAGGAAGGCAAAAAGACACTCAGCTTCTATGATCCGCCCATGCGTTACAGGGACATTCTGGTGGGAATGGGTTACACAATCGAGTCTGGTTGCATAAGATACGGCTGGGTGAATATGTTCAAGGTGATAGATTTGCCCAAATTTCTGCGCGAAATATCCAACCTCTTAAGCCTGCGGCTGCAAAGGAGCGCGCTCGCCGGATGGTCCGGAAGTATAGGAATAAAAGGCTCACGGTTAAATGCTACTCTCGCTATTGGAAGTGATGCGAAAATAAATGTGGAGGATGAGGCCGCTGAGAGTGCCGATCTGCTGATCGTCGCGGATGATACTGTAATAACCAGTCTGATATCAGGCAACGAGGATGTCTGGGAGTCATACAGACAGCATGCGCTCACAGTCAAGCCAATATTTAACGAGCGGATAAGAAAGTTAATAGAATCGCTGTTTCCCATTATACCACACAAACAGGGAGGATGGTGGTAAATTGACTGAAGTTTTATCAAGCCGCGAACGGGTACGTCTGGCTCTGGAACATCAAGAGACGGACAGAATACCTATAGCGATGGTGTGTTCCGGGATCAACTCACCGGCGTATGAATCTCTGGAGAATTATTTACAAATCCAACGGGGAATCTCTGTTCAGGAATATCTGAAGCCGCTTATTGACATCAAAGGCATTCAACCCAAATACGTTGGTCCGCAGCTTCAGAGTGGCGTGGATATGTGGGGAGTCCGGCGCAAGCCAGTCAGTTACGGCCCCGCCAGTTACAGTGAGATCGATTTCTATCCCCTTATGGAAGCCGACAGCATAGACGATATAAACAAGCACAAATGGCCCAGCGTCCAGTGGTTTGACTATTCCGTTATCCCTGACCGCATTAACGCTGTTCAGGCTGATGGTGAATACTGTCTGATGGTGGCCAACGGCAATGTATTCGAGGCTTCCTGGTACATGCGCGGGTTTGAGCAGATCTTTCTGGATCTCCTGCTGGACAAAGAGCTGGTACATGCAATCATGGGGCGGGTTACAGATTTCTATATCCAGCACTTCAAGGAGATGCTATCCGCTGCCAGAGGAGGCATAGACCTGGCGTTCACAGCCGATGATATTGGCGATCAGAGAGGGCTGTTAATGCCGCTGGAGATATGGGAGGAGTTTATTAAACCGTACCATACGAAGCTGAATAAGGCGATACACGAATTTGGGGTCAAGGTGATCTATCACAGCGATGGATGCGTGACAGAGGCTGTTCCCGGACTCATTGATATGGGTATTGATGTCCTGCAAGCGCTCCAGTTTAGCGCCGATGAGATGGACCCGGCGGAACTCAAGCAAAAATATGGCGACCGGTTGTGCTTCGAGGGCGGCGTCAGCGTGCAGACGACGCTGCCGTTTGACAGCCCGGATGATGTTCGGCGGGAGGTGAAGGAACTCATCACTGTACTCGGCAAAAACGGTGGTTACATTCTTGGGCCATCTCACGCCATTCAGGCTGGCACTCCGCCTGAAAATATCGTGGCGATGTTCGATACAGCGGAGAGTTTCTATCCTTATCATTCCTAAAAAAAATCACGCCTATAGACCCATCATACCAACTCGTGGCATATAAATTGCACTTATCGCCGGTGTTTTTTGCCGACTGTCAAACAATTCTTCCCAACAATCGTTCTATTCTATAAAGAACCCAGATGATGCTTGAAAAAATGAATAATATAACGTGAGTTCGGTATAAGAGTGCTTGTCATTCCAGCGAAGGCTGGAATCCAGTCCATCAAAAGAATTCCCTTTTCTGGATTCCAGCCTTCGCTGGAATGACAAATCCCCTAGAGGCAGCTCTGAGAGAGATACTTTACGTCGAACTCACGTTAATATATGGAGTGCTGGAGCTTGCTCCAGCTTTTTCTGATGGCGCAGACTCCGCGTCTGTGCTCAATAGCACCTTTTAAACATAGGAGGGGTACATAATGAGAACATTAATTCTAACCCTGTGCGTGATCCTGGCGCTGGGGACATACTGCTACGCAGGAGCTAATGCTGAGGAAGTAGGGAGTAATACCAACGTATCAAAGATGAAGAACATTCGGGCAGCGCTTCAGGACAGTCAGTTCGAGATGGCTACCAAATTGATAGATTCCTTGCTGGACACTGCCGACGAGGATCGTGACTTTCTGTTCTATCTCAAGGGATTATCCCTTTTCTACAAAAAGGATTTCTCCGACGCCATCAAAAGCTGCCAACAGGTCATCCGCGATCATGAAGAATCGCCGTGGTACAGGAAAGCTATCTTTCTCAAAGCTCAGTGTCACATGCAGTTGATGCAGTTTGAGGAAGCGGAGAAAATCTACGAAGCGGAGGCGCGCAGACTGCTTTCCGCCGCCAGAAAAGAAGAGATCGCCGGCGTGTATTTCCGCTTTGCGGAGGCAGTGTCGCGGAAGCCGGGCAAAGACGAACTCGATGCCCCGCCGCCCAATTATCAGAAAGCCTATGAGCTATACAAGAAGGCTCTGGAGCTTGAGATCGGGCGTGACCTGAAAGATGAGATCATGTTCCGTTTGGGGCGAATGATGCACCTGACGGGGAATCATGGTCAGGCTATCAACGACTATCGCCAGTATCTAGCTGAATTCGATCCTGACTGGATGGGTCCGGTAGATTCTCCCAGGCGGCAGAAAAAGACTGCGGGAGTCATCAAACCGGGCAAGCATATCCATGAAGCGAGGTATTATCTGGCCGAGTGCCTGCTTGCCAGTAATCAGGCACGATGGGCGCGGATCAATATAGAGGATCTCCTCAAGCTGACATCGCAGCAATCGGCTGACGCTCCTTCCAAGCTGCTGCGAGATGCGCAGTTCATGTTGATTCGTACCTATCATATTCCCGGACCCAGAAGTGAAGAGGATCTGGCTTTGGGCGTCAAAGCTGCGCGGAAATTCGCCGCGGACTTCCCCGGCGACTCCAGAGCTATGCCGCTTCCGTTCGAGATCGGTCAATCATACCAGCACATGGGCAGGAGCGAGGAAGCGATTGAGGCGTACAAAGGATTTCTGAAAGCTGAATACCGCGAGCCTGTATACGAACAGGAAGAGGATGAATCGGGTGAATCACATGCGGAGCGCTTCCTGCGACTGCGGATGTTGGCAACTTACACCATTGGCGACATTCTGCGCTCTCAGAAAAACTACGCAGGCGCTATTGAAATGTGGAATCAATACGTCGCGCAATTCCCCAATGGCCCGCAGTGGACGGATGCCCAACAGGGGATTATCAATGCTGAATTTCAGACAGGGATTGATCTGTTAGCTGACGAGAAGTACGATGAAGCGGTCACCGCTCTGGACAAATTTCTGGCAAGGCACCCGCTTGACGGGCGTTCGCGCCAGATCATGTTCATTTACGGGCAAATGCACTACCACGCGGCAGAGGAGCAGCGCAAGAAAACAGAAACGTCAGAAGGCGGACAAGGTGAATACAGGAAAGCCATCTCAGAATGGGACAAGCTGGTTAAGAAGTATCCCAACACCGAAGAGTCGTCTCTGGCTCTATTCAGGATGGGGCAGATATACGAGGATAAGCTGGGGGAGCTTGAAAAAGCGCTGGAATCCTACCGAAAACTTACCTGGGGTAGATGGCACAACAACGCGCAGAACAGAATCCGCGCCATGACTGATAAGAAGCTCGAACTGGCCACAGAACGTGTCTTCCGCACTAACGAACCACAACGGGTTAAGGTTTTGCTCCGGAATATCGAAAAACTCACCGTCAATATATACAAACTGGATCTGGAAGCCTACTGGCGAAAAATTCATGGGATAGAAGAGGTGGAAAATCTGGATATCGCGCTGATTGCCCCGGATGAGACGTGGGAATATGAAGTGCCCGATTACCAGAAATACAAACCTTTTGAGCAGTATATAGAGATCCCAATGGAAGCAGCGGGAGTATATGCCGTCAACGTAGGAGAGGAGGATCTGGAGGCCACGACGCTGGTTATACGGAGCGATATTGATGCCATAATAAAAACGTCCCGCCAGGAGGTGCTTGTATTCGCTGAGGATATGCTGAAAAAAGAGCCTGCGCCGGGAGCCAGAGTGCTGATAAGCGATGGAGCGAAGCTCATAAGCGAGGGCGTAACCGGCGAAGACGGGGTATTCCATAAGACACTGGATGGGTTGAGAGACGTGTCGAAGGCCACCATATTCGTCGTCAAAGATGGCAGCGTAGCATCCAACGCGATGGATATTGGCGGGCTGGGCCTGAGCAGTGGATTGACGTCACGCGGCTATATTTACTCTGATAAACCAACGTATCGTCCCGGTGAGGAAGTCTCGATCCGCGGCATCATAAGGGGCGTGAGTGCGGGGTCTTACTCTGTATCCCCGGGAGTTTTCTATGAAATATCCATCATGGACTCTCAGAGTCGTCTGTTGCACTCGGAAAAACTGAAACTCTCCAAATTCGGTACTTTCAACATGGAGATAACGCTGGATGAGAATGCGCCGGTGGGAGAATATCGCATTACCGCAGAACTCGCCCGCGATGCAGAAGCAGTCGAGACGGCTGTTAGTCCGGATATATTCACCGGGACTTTCCAGGTACAGAGATACAAGCTGGAGAAGATGAAGCTCGCTATAGAATTCCCCCAGCGTGTCTACTTCCGGGGCGAAAAAGTGGTGGTAACTTTCACCGCCAGCTATTACTATGGGCAGCCTGTGGTCGGTCGGCTTATCAGATACACGCTGCCGGATGGCAGGAGCTACACTGAGGAAACTGATGCGGATGGCAAGCTGAAAGTTGAATTCGATACAACGCCCATGCAGCCGGATATGGGGCTGATTTTCCACGGCAGCATCGAGGGTGAGAACGTTCAGGTGCGAGATCACGTAATGCTGGCGCGTCTGGGATTCTCCATAAGAGTGGAGCCGTCGGAGGAAGTGGTGATTTCCGGCGAACCGTTCCACGTCTCTGTTGAAACAACGGGCGCTGATGGAAAGCCAGTCGGGAAGGAACTTACGCTAACTATCTACCAGCGTATATCAGAGCGCCCGCATCCCATCCTGTCGCAAGTGCCATTTTTCGGCGTCGGAGGAAAGCCAGCAGGCGAAGTCAAAGTATCGGAGCACCAGGTAATCACAGATGAGAAAACTGGTAAAGGGCAGCTTGATCTGAATCTTGAGGATGGTGGTACATACATACTCAGGGCTGCTGGTGTGGACAGGTTCGATCAGCCTGTGTCAGGATCAGACACAGTTTTAATCTCAAATGATGAGGACGCGGTCAAACTGAGGATATTCGCAGAGCGGACAAAATTGAAGGTCGGCGAGAAAGGAAAGGTACGCATCCACTCCCGGCTGAAGCCTTCGCTGGCTTTATTGACATACGAGGGTGAAGGGATCATCCACTATAAAGTGATGCAGTTGGAAGAGGGATGGAATGAGCTTGAGTTCGGCGTGGGACATGAGCATTTCCCTAACTTCCATCTGGCTATTGCCATGATAGACTCTGAGAGAACAGAGCCAGGCCCGCTGCCCTTGCGGACAGCAGGAAAAGATTTTACAGTGGAAAGACAGTTGATGGTGTCTCTAAAGGTCAAGGAATTCTATCGTCCCGGCGAGGAAGCTCAGGTTGAGGTTATAGCGACGGATCAACTTGGGAAACCAGTGGAAGCTGAACTCTCATTGGCCCTCGTAGATGAGGCGCTGTTCGCCATATACCCGGATAATTTGCAGCCCATCACTGATTTCTTCAACGAGGGGATACACCGTGACGCCGCGATGCGAACTGTCTCAAGCTGCACGTTCCGCTATAAGGCCAAAACTCGCCGCGTATTGAAAGAGCTTCTGGAAGAGGTGAGACGGCTGGAGATGGAGGAAGATTTTGACAGGGATCGTGGGGATGTATTAGGAGATCTCAATGGTATTGTTGCTGACGAGATGTTGAGCTATAGTTTGGGCAAGACGGTTGAGTTGGAAGCTGCGGCTATGGCACCAGCCTTTGCCCAGACTGTCTTAGCAGACTTTGCCAATAAAAAGGAACTTGCTGGAGGGCGCCAGTTGGCAAACGTGGCATGGCATGCTGCCTCTACCGAGGGTCTCGGCAGAGCCACTGGGTATTACGCAATGGATGCGCCTGGGACTTCGGGGCTGGCACGCTCTGGGTTGATGGAAGTGGCTGCCCGGGAGGAGTTCGCCAGCGCGGGATATTGGCTGCCGGCGGTTGTGACAGATGCCAATGGCAAAGCCACGGCGAAGATCCCCATGCCAGCGAATACCACGCAATGGCGACTGACCGCGCGGGGATGCACAGTGGAGACTCTGGTGGGCCAGATTAAAGTCAACACCATCACTCGCAAGGATTTCTTTGTAAACGTGAAGCTTCCCTCCATTTTCACTGAGGGTGACAAAGCGCGTGTCCTGGCGCGCGTTCACAACCTCACCGACTTTGCCGGGAATGTGGATTTGAGGCTGAAATTGGTTACTGATAGCAGAATCAGGGAAAGCAATGAGCGAATAAGGATTCAGAAAAACAGCACTACCGAGGTTGTCTTTGATGAAATGGAAATCACAGCAGGACAGGAAATACGCGTAGAAGTCGCTGCTCAAGCTGGTGACATGGCAGATGCCATATCGCGCACGATTCCAATCCGGCCGTGGGGCATGGAATACGGCGACAGCAAAGGCGGCGTATCTTCCGGCGATGAAACCGTCTTCCTGCAACTGCCACGAGGTTATGAATATACCAGCAGCAGACTTACTGTGAGCGTCAAATTGAGCGTCCGCAGTCTTATTTCTGATCTGGCCATGAACAAGGGAAAGGTGGATGATATAGCCTTTGCCAGCAGTATCATGCCCATGCCCGGCGATGCTGGCAGCGACCTTCTTGCCGTCGCTTATGCGCTTGCTTATCTGAAGCAGACCGGCGGCGGAGATACTGTGGATAACAGAATTCTGATGAGTTATGCCAGAAATCTGACGGCGCGGCTTGTGGTCAGTCAACGGGATGACGGCGGGTGGAGTTGGTGCAGCGGCTCCGCTGACAGCGATATATATACCAGTTCCAGAACGCTGTGGGCGCTGGCAGAGGCGCGAAGACAGGGAGTCATTATCCATTCCCAGACAATAGAAAAAGCGACGTCATACCTCAAGACGGCTTTCACAAAATCGCAGCAGAGCGACGATGATACCAAGTCGGTGATCCTTCACTCATTATCGACTGTCGGGGAGGCGGATTTTGCCTATGCAAACAGGCTTTATCGAAATCGCAACACCATGGGTTCATCCACCCTTGCATATACAGCTCTTATTTTTGCCAATCTGGGACGCAATGAGATAGGCGGCGAGATTCTGGATGTGCTGGAGAGCAAGAAGCTGCCGTTCAGGGGCAGCGGCGGTCCAGCTATATATTGGCGCGGGGGAGGAAAACGCGCCTGGGCTGCAAATGAAGTTGAGACATCCGCTCTGGCGCTTCTTGCAATGGAGGCCATTCGTCCCAATTCTCCGCTGGTAAAGCAGGCAGTGGAATACCTGCTCTCCAAGCGCAGGTTCTACGGTTACTCGCCCCACAAGGTAAAAGGCCCTGTGGTGGCGGCATTGGCGGTTTACTATGGAAAAACACAGTTCACCAGATACGATTTTTCCCTGAAGATCTCCGTCAACGGCGAGGAGGTCGAGAGCGTGAAGGTGCGAGGCGCACAGCCGCAAATGGTGATTGACGTCCCGACAGATCTGATAAAGAGCGGTCAAAATCGTGTGGAGTTCGATCTGGAGGGAACCGGGGAGTATGCCTATACTGCGACTCTGAGTGGATTTTCGCCGGAACTCAAGGACCCCAGGTCGTGGGATCGTCCTTACATTCTCTCCCGACGCTACTATCACTCACCGTTGGAGTATAAGGGGCGGCAGATCGCTTCCAGCACCAGCCAGATCAGTCAATTGCAGGACGGCGAACGCACTTATGTGTCGGTGGACATCCGGGAAGGCTCGCGGGACCGTTATCTCGTAATCCACGAGTACCTGCCAGCCGGAACAATGCTGGTGAATGACTCCATTTCCGGGAACGCTCAACATTACGAGGTGGGCGACAGCATGATCACCTTCTACTATCCGCCGGGCAGATATATCCGCGACTATAAGTATCAACTGGTAAGCTATGCTCCGGGGTCGTACCGGGCGCTGCCCACCGTCATAGGCGATGTTATGCGCCCCGGGGAGATGCGTATGAGCAAATATACTTTGCTGGATGTGCTCGCGCCGGGTGAGAAGTCGAAGGATGTATACAAGATGAACAATGCCGAGTATTACGGATTGGGCAAGGCATACTTCGACGACGGCGAATACGCCGATGCTCTCCCGCTGTTATCGAAACTTCAGGAGAATAGCCTTACATATAACCAGCGGGAAGTTGCGCGCATGTTGCTGTGGATATATACAGAGGACAGCTATTACAAGGCTGACAAAGTTGTGGAATACTTCGAGGTACTGCGGGAGCGGTTCCCGGAGCTTTACATACCATTTGACAAGATTCTGGTGGTGGGACGCGCCTATAAAGAGATAGGGGAGTCTGAGCGGGCATATCTTGTGTATAAAGCCACCATCGACGCCAGTTTTATCAACGATTCCAACGTGAGTGCCGTGCTGGAGGACGAGGGACAGTTCCTGAGTTCCATTGATTTTCAGGAAAATCTGTGGCGGGAATATCCAGATTCACCTCAGGTGACTTCGTCGTATTTCGCCCTATCGCAGGCTATTTACTCCAAAGTTCCGGAGGTCAGCCAGTTGGCCAAAGCCGAACGTCAGATTCCGCTGCTGAAAGATCAGTCAGAGCCGGTGTCCACGCGCAAGATCACTAAACTCGACCTGTTGAAGGAAACCGTGCTGATGCTGGCGCAGTTCCTGACGCTTTATCCAGGTGACCCACTGGCGGACGATGCGTGTTTCTCTATGGCAAACGTGTTTCTTGATCTGGAGGACTTCTCCACAGTAGTGAAGCTTTGCCGTGCCGCGCAGAAGCGGTATCCCAAGAGCGAATACCTGACCAGTTTCCAGTACGTTGAGGCGCTGGGATTCTTCTCTCAGCGTGAGTATGGCGAAGCTGTAGAAGCCGCGAAAGTAGTTGCCAACGGCAAGAGTAAAGATCGGGATCTCGCCCGCTATATACTGGGACAGATATACCACGCCCAGGGGAAACCGGAGACAGCGATAGACTGGTACAAAAAGGTCGAGAAGACATACCCGGACGCGCAGGAATCCATCTCTTACTTCCAGGAGAAGCGCGTATCTCTGGATGAGGTCAAAGTTGTCCGGCCGGATGAGGATGTGAAGATCACCATCAAATACCGCAATATCAAGGAAGCATCGCTTCAGATATACAACGTGGATCTGATGAAGCTATATCTGCGCGAGAAAGACCTGAGCAATATCCGATCCGTCCATTTAGCGGGGATCGAGCCTAAAGTTAGCGAAACTATAGCTCTGGGCGACGGCAAGGATTACGTGGACAAAGAGCGCGAGGTAACCCTCACTCTGGAGGAAGAGGGAGCGTATCTGATTATCTGTCGTGGTGACGACCTGTTCACCAGCGGTTTGGTGCTGATCACGCCTCTGAATATTGAGGTGCAGGAGGATGCTGTCAGCGGACGAGTGCGCGTCAACGTGCGCGACATGGTGGAGGAGACATACAGGGAAGGCGTACACGTCAAAGCTGTGGGATCATCGGAGAAAGTCTTCAGATCCGGCGAAACAGACCTGCGCGGATTGTTCATCGCCGACGACGTTCGCGGAAAGGCGACAATCATCGCACGCGATGGCAAAACTCGTTACGCCTTCTATAGAGGCGAGAAGTGGCTGGGCGCTCCTGAAACAGCAAGAAAAGCGCCTCAGCGACGGCAAGTCGAGAAATTCAAAGCCAATTATCGCGCCAACACCGAACTGATGAACCAGGCTATTCAGATGGACAATGTTATGCTATTCGACCAGATGCGCCGAGGCGTACAGAAGGGCGTGCAGGTACAGCAAGCATACTAATATCGTCAATCCTGTAGCCCAAGATTCTATCTTGGCTAACGTGAGTTCGACGTAAAGTATCTATATTACAATTTTGTCATTCCAGCGAAGGCTGGAATCCAGTCTACCAAAAGAATGCCCTTTTCTGGATTCCAGCCTTCGCTGGAATGACAAGCATTCTTATATCGAACTCACGTTGGCTAATATCAGAAGCCAACTTAGAAAGTTGGGCTACAGGTACATTCCTGCCCTGCCTATCGCTCATCTGAGTGTTCGATTTGCCTGATAGGTGGGACGAATATAGCTTTGACGCCAAACTTCATATCGTCCCAGCCATTTTCATGCGCGCCCATGTCCGGGGCTTCACCTGTGTAGCCATCACTAAAGTTCGGGATTGGCTCACCTGCGTCGTAGCCGGCGCTTGTCTTAGTCAATTGGAAGTTACCAGTCTTTGTGGCGAAATCGAAGTCCGCACCCGGCACATAAGTTGGTATGCCTCTGACGCCGTGTGATTCATGTCCCTCAGGGATATTCTTGCTGTGGAGATCGTAATCGAAGTCGTTGTCTATACCGCGGGAGGAAATAGAGAACGTATCTGTCTCACGAACATGCAGGATGTTGTTCCGCGTTGTGCAGTGATGGATATAGCGAGCTATTCCACTCTTACTTCGAGCACAGCCCAGACCACTAAATCCCTTCCCATCAGGCTGGAGAATGGTGTTGTGGAAGATATACATATGCCCGGTCATCCACTCTACTCCGTTGGCGTATCCCAATTTCAGAAAATTTCCATATTCATATTTGAGGCAGTAACTCTCACCAGAAACGTTGCGCCAGATATACATAGGGCCGATAGACGCAGGGGCATTTCCGATGGCCATGAGGCATCTTTCCGTGTAATTGTTCCATAAACGCACATTCTGGCTCCCGCCTTCGGCCTCTATACCGTCGTCCCAACAGTCAGCCACATAGTTGCAGTAAATATCCGAGTCAGCGCCAGGGAACCCTCTATAGCTGGCATTGCTTCCATAGCCGATGGGATCGTTGAAATAATGATCGGCATCTGAGTAGCACTCGTTGTATCGAATTACGTTGTTGCCTTCGCTGTTTGCGAAGGCTATGCACTGCGGCCCCCTGGGATGAAAGCCTTTATGGTCTTCAGCCCAGCTATTGGTATCATAGCGAGGATGGTGGATCTTGCACCTCTGAATAACGACTCTTTCCAGTTCGCTGTTGGGAGAGAAAACACCAGAGCGATAGTTTACCCCAAAAGTGCCACCATCATCGCTGTCACCCCAGTTTGAGATGTCGCAGTCCTCAATGATAATGTCATGTCCACTTTTAATGTATATGCCGTGTTTTTGAGCGCCCTTTAAAGTAAAGCCACGGATGATCACGTATGAAGCGTCGATGAGGATGCAGTATTCGGAGTTGTTGTCCACGTCAATAGTCGAAGCTGTCCCATCATAGAGGCTGTAGGCATCTGCTGTCCCTGATGTCGTGATGTCGTACTGGCTTCCCTGATTACCGACCTTTGTGGTTGACCCGATGGGAAAATCCTCACTCCATGTCTTCGCTGTGAGTCTGCCGGTTGTGGATATGCCCTCCAGCGCCAGATGGATCTCATATTCCGTGTCAGGTGTCAGGTTAACGATACTACCCCGATAGTCGGCTTTATCTTCTGTAGTTTCGCTGATAGGTCTATATCGCATTGACATGGCTTTTGACCAACCAGACGCGCCTTTGGGGCGATATTTGACCAGTACGTCTCTATCAGGAGAGCCAGCCTGAGGTGACCAGTATACGCTGGCGCAGTGAAATGTCGGGATAGCAAAAGGGGTGTTATCTGATTTATGGCGTTCCATATCCTCTGCCTCGCCATAAACATTCAACGCAAGCTGTGATAGCGCAAATAGCAGCATGACCAGGCATAAATTGATATGCCTTCGGGAAAACATAGTTGATCTGATCATTTGGCATTTCTCCTTATTTGAGTATAATTTATAAAACATGCTTATTCCTGCCTTCAGAAAAGAATACCAGATTTTCTATGGAATGGCAAGGGTAACTCCGCTGGGTTTCGATACGTCGCTAACGCTCCTACTCAACCGGCGCTCCGTGGAGAGTTAAAAACCAAGGGGTGCAATCAGGCAACTTATCGTTTTTATTGACACGTGATGTTTCATGTGATAGATTATAGGCATGGGAGATCGCAGAGTTTTACCTACCGCCAATGAAAGCGGCATGGGTGTATTTGCTCGCGAAGCGTTTGTCAAAGGTCGGTGGTTCGAGATAGGTCAGCAAGCAGGATTCACGGACCGAAACCGATTGGCACAGGTGGCTATTAAGTGGATTTTGTTGCACAAGGAAGTAACCACAGTAGCTGTGGGCATGGATAGCCTGGAGCAACTAAAATCGAACCTGGAGGTGATAAAGAATACAACGCTTAATGAGGAAGACTAGGCTATATTGCGACAGGTACAAACAGGTCAACTCTATCAGGATGTATGCCGTCAGAAGGCATCATCCTTCATGCAGTGATGTGCTGTTCTAACTAAGCAAGGAGGGATTTCATAATGTTTTTTTCACTGAAGCGTTTTTTGACACTGTTTACGTTCGTTGTGTGTTTTGCCATGTCTGCATACATGGTATCTGCCATTGAAATTGAATTGCCCCTGAATACCATTATCCTGGAAGCGGAGGCCGGTGATATGGATGCTGGGGTGGACGTCGTCGAACAGGACGACGCCTCTGAAGGGAAAGCCATTGATAGCCCTGCCGAGGCGCTGACTCAACATGAGATTATACTCCCGGTGGATGGCGATTGGTATATATGGGTTCGTCTCTTTTGCCCTGACGGAGGCCAGGATTCATACTGGTTCGGAATGGACGATGCACTGGCGGTTCCTGACGACGGGGGCGGACAGGTCAGGATATACTCGGCTGTTGGCGATTCGGTCAACGTCAACGGTCAGCCTTTTAATATCTGGTTCTGGGACTTCGGAATGGACAACACCTCTGAGCACAGCTACTTCGATGTTAGTGATCCAGGGACATATAACTTCTGGTCTAAAGGACGAGAACCCGGAACTCTATTGGATCAAATCCTGCTGACAAAGGATGCCGACTTCAATCCAGAGGAAGCAGCTCAAGGGGAGATAATTACAATAAATGAGGCTGTCCATCCAGAAAGCAAATTAGCGGTCATGTGGGGCAAAGTCAAGGATTTCTAGGGCTTTTTCGTAGGGGCGGGTAAACGGTCTTTGATTTACCAATCAAAGACCGTTTACCCGCCCCTACCACAAGGAGATTCAATGAAGGCGAAAGATTTTCGTGAGCATTGTATGCAGGTGGCCCACTGGGTCAACTGGGAAAAGACGGTAGACCAATTTATGGCTGGCGATCCGGATGCTGAGGTGCGTGGTATTGCCACCACATGGCTGGCGACGAATGCGCGTATGCGTGAGGCAGCCTCGCTGGGCCTTAACTTCGTGATCGCCCATGAGGGCGCATTTTACCCATCGTATAAGGGGACGCCAAGCGGCGACCGGCATCATGCTGAGAAATATCACCTGATCGATGAATTGGGCGTCACACTCATGCGCTGCCACGATACGTGGGATCGAATGCCGGAGGTGGGCATTCCAGATGCGTGGGGCAGCTTTCTCGGATTTCCCACAGAACCCCGGCCGGTGGAATCCTTCTACAAAATATGCCTGGTAGGGCATCATACGGTAGAAGAAGTTGCGCGCTTAGTTCTGGAGAAAGTACGACCATTAGGTCAGGAAGTGGTGCATGTTGTTGGCGATCCCAATGCCAGAGTCCATCGTATGGCGGTGGGTACGGGGGCTATCACGCGGCTGCCTCAGATGCTGGAACTGGGTGCGGACATCGTGCTGGCTACGGATGACGGCATCTCCACCACCGGCGGAGGCTTATGGTCATTGGATCTCGGCATTCCCATGCTCATCGTAAACCATGCAACAGCAGAACTGCCCGGCATGATGGCTCTGGCAGGTTATATCAAGCAGCACTTCCCGGGCATTCCAGTGAAGTATCTCCCCGGTGAGTTTCCATGTCCTGTGGTGAAGTAACGCAGAAAGCCGGAGGATCAGAAGGTAGGAGTACGTAGACAGTAAGGAGAAATTATGACAGAGAGAACGTATACGAATCCGGTGGGCGGGGTCACCAGAATAGGCGATCCGTTTGTCCTCCTGCACAAAGGTGAATACTATCTGTATCCAACGAGCGCCGGAGATGGCTTCCGCTACTGGAAGTCACCTGATCTCGTCAACTGGACTCCCGGGGGATACGCATACAAGCGTCAGGAGGATTCCTGGGGAAAGCGCACATACTGGGCGCCGGAAGTCGTTTACTATAAAGGCATGTTCTATATGGACTTCAGTTGTCAGGGAACTGAAAGCGGAAAATTCGCCGCTCGAATCTGCATCGCGGTAGGCGATAAACCTGAAGGGCCATTCAGGGATTTGCACATGCCACATTTTGACTATGGCTATTCGTGCATTGATGCCCACATTTTTGTGGATGATGATGAAACCCCTTATCTCTACTATGCGAAGGTTGGCCCCTTAGATGAGAAATGGAAGAAAACATACCAGAGCCTCCTGGGCGGCATGATTTTTGGGACACAGCTATCTGCGGATATGTCTCACCCGGTAGATGAACCGACGCTCTGCCTCAGCGTGAATCAGGAATGGGAGGTACCGCCAGATGCGCGCTCGCACTGCAACGAAGGGGCGTTCGTTATCAAGCACAATGGAACTTACTACATGACCTATTCTGCCAACCATTACGCAGATCCTAACTATGGCATTGGATACGCGAGATCGACTCATCCACTAGGCCCCTGGACGAAGAGCGCGGATAATCCAATTGCCAGAGTGGATCTTTCCATAGGAGTTTCCGGTCCGGGACACAATTCCATTACCACATCTCCAGATGGGAAAGAGCTGTTCATGGTTTACCATTCACATACTGATCCCGCAAAACCTTCTGGTAACAGGGCGGTCAACATCGACAGGCTTGTCTTTGATGAGGAAGGGAATATGAGGCTAATCGGGCCAACGCGAACACCTCAGCCAATGCCATCCGGTATATAATGCCTGGGAAGAAAATCACCAATAGTTAGATGACAAGAGAGGAATGGTATGAAGTATCTATTTTATCTTATGCTGGCTGTTCTATTTGCACTTATCTTTGTTAGTGTGGAAAGTATTGCTGAGGTTGTGAGCTTCATCGGGGCGAAGGAAGCAACCGGTGTTGTTTACTGGGACAAAAACGGCAACGGTAAGCACGAAAAAAATGAGGAGGGTGTGCCCGGTATCCGGGTGACTGCCCTCCACCGGGTCGCTATCACCGACGATGATGGGAAGTATGCTTTCACATCCGGGAAGCCTTTTGTGACGATTTCGGTAAGCTTTCCCTCAGACACCAGGCCAACCAATGGGTGGTTTCGACGTATGAATCGAGAACAGGAAACGGGCGTGGACTTTGGGCTGCAAAAAGAGAAACAGGAGATCCCATTCGTGTTTGTCCAGTTTACCGATTCTCATGGCTCGCTGGCGTGGTTCTCAAAAGTCGCACCCGCTGAGTGTGAAGCGCTGTCCATTAAGCCCAAATTCTATTTCGCTACAGGAGACCTGGGCAGCGGCGATCCCTCTGTGAAGAATGTGGATGGACTTATCAACAGGTTCGGGCGGTTCAAGACGGATTTTGAGAATTTCGGCCAGCCGTTGTTTATGGTTCCGGGAAACCACGATACTGTCGGCTATGGCGGCAGCGCCAGTATAGAGATCTCCCCTGAAGATGTGGAACACCCGCTTTTCGGCAGCAGGTGCTGGGAGCGATTTCTCTGTCCCAGCTACTGGTCTTTTAGCTACGCCAACGTTCACTTCATGGGCATCGAATACGGTTCATACATTGATGGCAAATGGCAGGCGGTATCGCCAGCGACACACGAGTGGTTCGCGGATGAACTGGAATCGCTACCTGAAGACACGCGAACGGTCTTGCTGGCTCACGCTCCGCGGCATGGCAAGTTCGTCGTGGAAAACAATCTGACGCTGGGCTTATTTGGAGATTCTCATACTGTGGGACGCTATTACAGGCCCGGTCAGGAGACACCGGTGTTTCCGGGGGAAAATGTCCTGATAGCTGGTATCAGCCAGCCTCCGCAACAGGGAAGGGATAGAGGTCGCAGATACACGCAGGATGGCTGGCCTACTGGATACCGCATCATCGTGGTGGAAGAGAATCGGGTTGATACGTTCTACAAGGTTCTGACTGAGCCGCACAGCATCCTCGTAAACTCGCCTCGCAGATTTCAGGCGATTACAGGTACAGAGCCATTGACAGTTAGCGGGCAGGTTTTCGATCCCAAGAATGAAGTGAAGAAAATCACTGTTAGCATTGACGATAAGCAAATTCAGACAGAACTGATACGGCGGCGCTTCTGGATCGACTTTGAGGCAGAATTATCGCTCAAGGATCTTACACAGGGATTTCACAATCTGACGGTGCAGGCAACCTGGCCGGAGGGCACTTATCGCCTCAGAGAACCCTATCTATTCCTCACAGGGCGGGAAGTGAAATTCTCCGCTGCTGATATGGCACGAGTTGAAGGGAGAGCGTCCACACTGGAACAGTCCCGCAAGCTGCTCGTCAATGGGATCGAAGTAGGAGTGGTTTCGCCGGGAAGCGAGGAGTTTTCCCTGGAGGTGCCAGCCAAACTCCTGAAGAGACTCAATAGCGTGGCTCTGGCAAGCGGCGTATCATGGAAAGCAGGATTGCGGAATATATCGCTGTCTTATAACGGCAAAACCCATGTAGATCAACATCGCATATCCACCTGGGGTTACGGCCCGGACCTGCGCGGCACCAATCCCCTGTACTTCGATCTGGAAATGCCCGGCCCGGCTGTCAGATGGCTGATCGAGGAAGTGCCTTAGAGCCTATCCGAAAACCTGGTTTCGATACCGATTTCGATACGGCTACGCCTACTCAATCCACTCAACCGACGGTTTTCGGATAAGCTCTTAGGGGAAAGCAAATATAACGCCGTTAAACTTTTGGCTGATTTTGCGCTAATCTGGCGCTAATTTGTGGTAATAATGCCTCATTTCTACACCTAATTCTGAAGAGTCAGCTTTTTCTGGGAACCGTAAACGCTGATGGTGCTTGCGTTTAGCTTATGAGGTTGGCCAAAAGTTTAATAAAGTTTAACGATTTATTTTATTAGTCAATGGGTCTATAATTTTACTCAGTGTGAATAAGTATAATAATCAGGTTTGTTATCTTCGACGAAATTGCGGTAACGAACCTGCTATAATATATATCGAGTTAACGTCTGCATTTCGTTCCCAGTTCTTAGTTTTCAGCTTTATTGCCTCACAGATAGTATTTGCTGATTGCTGGCTGATGTTGCATCTTGATACATAAAATTATGGCGTTTCTGAGGTGAGATATGGTGCCCATTGCGTGCGCGAGAGCCTGATTTCGGGTATAGATTTGCCATACTTGACTATGGGTTTTTGGGTGTTTCGGTGTGTCATTATGACACACCTGTAACATAATGTTACACCTGGTATTCGGCGCAAGCCAGATGTCGGGTCGCCGACTACGAGGAAAAAGAAGGAAAGCCAGATGTCGGGTCGCCGACTACGAGGAAAAAGAAGGAAAAGAAGGAAGGCCGGAAAGCCGGAAAGCCAGATATTTTAGCCACGGATGAAACACGGATGTCGGGTCGCCGGCTACGAGGAAGAGAAGGAGAAAGAAGGAGTTTCTGGCAATATTTCCCCTTAATACTACTTTGTCATTTAGCCAAAAACACCCGTAGTCTAGCCCTTTATGGGCGTATGTGTAAACGGTTGACAGGCAAAAGGACGGGCATAGAGCCACTATACTACGTAAATGACAAAGTAGTGTAACTATTCACCTTTGCCTGTTATCAATAAGCGGATAAGTCATTTGTCATTCCAGCGAAGGCTGGAATCCAGTCATTTTACCCGCTCATCATACAGATATATATACGCAATACATATCTGT
>SDBT01005440.1_pt1 | contig 21365 bp, 14 predicted proteins | sample 2277101 | NCBI WGS metagenome assembly SDBT01 (sample SAMN10404973, study PRJNA504765) | marine sediment metagenome | isolation source: marine sediment core GS10_PC15, 103 cmbsf | place: Arctic Ocean: Southern Knipovich Ridge | collected 2010
ACATTTCAGTTCTCACATCTGTTAGCCACAGCGTGGCAAAGCTTCAGGGCCGGCAGCTTGCCCCTTTGTTGGGGACAAAGTCAAAGCTTGTCCCCGAATGTCGTAGTCAGGGATTTAATCGTCCGTGAACAATCTTGTTTCGCGAGATAAGAAATATGAGATACAAACTGCAAGCTACACAAACCACCCATCCAGCCCAATTTATCAATCAAAAATAACAAAAAAATGCGAAACAAACCCAATTTATGCGTTTTTTGGGCCGTAAGTGGCGATTGTGAAGAAAAACAAAGCCAATTCAAAGCCAATTTTCCCGCACAAAACAGGAAAAATTCCATGCTTTACTGTTCACCTATCTCAGGCCAAAGGCCTGCCGCAAACCCAACTTGTGCCGGCGCAATTTATCCCTTACGGGAGCAGGTATCAAACCCAATTTGTAGTGAGCTTATCGAAGGAGGTTTATTACTTTTTTTGTTTTTTGCCTTTTTGGGCTTTTTGGATTTTGGCCCAGGTGTCTCGTAGGGTGACGGTTCGGTTAAAGGTCAGGCCCTTGTCTTTTGAGGTGGCCGGGTCGGCGCAGAAATAGCCGAGTCTTTCGAACTGGTAACGGCCAAGAGGTTTGGCGTCAGCCAGTGAGGGTTCGAGGTAACAATCGGTCAGCACTTTCAGCGAATCGGGATTCAGGTTGGCAGTAAAATCGGTGCCTTCGGGGTTGTCTTCGGGGTTTTCGGTGGTGAATAGATTGTCATACAGGCGAACTTCGGCTTTGACGGCGTTCCGGGCGCAGACCCAGTGAAGGGTGGATTTGACCTTTCTGCCGTCTGGGGCATCGCCGCCTTTTGTGGCAGGGTCGTAGGTGCAGTGCAGTTTTGTGACGTTGCCGTCGGAATCTTTGACGACGTCGGTGCAGGTAACAAAATAGGCGTAACGCAGGCGCACTTCCCGGCCAGGTGCCAGGCGGAAGAATTTTTTTGGCGGTTCTTCCATGAAGTCGTCCTGTTCGATGTACAATTCTCTTGAGAACGGGACCTTACGCGTGCCGGCGGCGGGGTCTTCGGGATTATTGACGGCATCGAGTTGTTCGGTTTTTCCTTCGGGGTAATTATCGATAATGACTTTCAGCGGTCGAAGGACGGCCATTACCCGCGGTGAGTTTTTATTAAGGTCCTGGCGGAGGCAGTGTTCCAGCAGGGCGATGTCGATTGTGCTGTTGAATTTATTGACGCCTATGACTTTGCAGAAGTCGCGAATGGCCTTTGGCGAGTAGCCTCGTTTTCTCAGGCCGGAAAGGGTCGGCAGTCGCGGGTCGTCCCAGCCATTAACAAGATTTTGCTGGACAAGTTGCAGGAGCTTTCGTTTGCTCATTACGGTATAGGTCAGGTTCAATCGGGCAAATTCGATTTGCCGGGGATGGTAAACGCCCAACTTATCGAGGAACCAGTCATACAAAGGGCGATGGTTTTCAAATTCCAGTGTGCAAAGCGAATGCGTGACTTTTTCGATTGAGTCTTCCAGGCCGTGGGCCCAGTCGTACATCGGATAGATACACCATGTGTCGCCTGTGCGTGGGTGCGTTGCGTGGAGGATGCGATAGATAACCGGGTCGCGCATATTGAGGTTTGGATGTGCCATATCGATTCCGGCTTTTAAGGTACGGGCGCCATCGGGGAATTCGCCCGCTCGCATTCGGCCAAACAGGTCGAGGTTTTCTTCTATACTGCGGTCGCGGTATGGGCTGTTTTTGCCGGGCTTGGTCAGTGTGCCGCGATACTCTCTGGTCTGGTCGGCTGTGAGGTCGCAAACGTAGGCATGGCCGGATTTTACAAGCCCGACGGCGTATTCGTACATCTGTTCGAAATAGTCTGAGGCGTAATAGAGTCTGTCTTGCCAGTCCCAGCCAAGCCAGCGGACGTCTTCTATGATTGAGTCGATGTACTGCTGTTCTTCTTTGATGGGGTTGGTATCATCGAATCGCAGGTTGCAGATGCCGCCTTCGTTTTCGGCGGCGATGCCGAAATTGAGGCAGATACTCTTTGCGTGGCCGATATGGAGATAGCCGTTTGGCTCGGGTGGAAATCGCGTTACGACCCGGCCGTCCCATTTGCCGCTCTTCTGGTCTTCGGCGACGATGGTCCGGATGAAATCCACCGGGCCGGAGTTCTGGTTGTTATTGTCCTGTTTATTCATAGTCAATCAGCTTTTGGGGCAGTATTTTAGCAAATTGTTTTTGTCTTCGACAGTTAAATATGAGTCCGCAGCGAAATTATGCGTAATATAGCATCGGTCGGAGATTTACAAAAGCTTGACAATATCGGCAAATTAACTTAATCTACAGCCGGTATCCTGCCACGGATAAGGCCGGATACAGAACACCAGTTGCAAAGAAGAGATACGAAATGGTTGTAACACGTTTTGCACCGTCCCCAACAGGTTATCTCCACGTCGGAGGGGCCAGGACAGCGCTTTTTTGTTGGCTTATGGCGCGGCACCACAAAGGCAGGATGATTCTGCGTATCGAGGACACCGACCAGAAGCGCAATACCCCCACTGCAACGGCCCAGGTAATCCGTGACCTGCGTTGGCTGGGCATCGACTGGGACGAAGGGCCGGAAGTCGGCGGGCCGAACGGGCCATACCTGCAATCGCAACGAAAAGATATATACAATAAGTATGTCGAGCAACTGCTCGAACAGGGTAAGGCCTATTACTGTTTTGATACGCCGGCAGAACTGCAGTCGCTGCGCGACAAGGCCGAGGCCGAGAAAACAAGCCTTATTTATCGCCGGCCCAAGAATCTGCCGGATGCCGGTGACGCCGAAAAGGCCAGGCAACAAGGCCTGCCGGTAACGGTGCGGCTGGCTATTGAGCAGGCAGAGCCAATCGTGGTCGAGGATATCGTGCGGGGGCAGGTGAGGTTCGCCCCGGCTGAAATTGGTGATTTTATTATTTTGAAAAGTGACGGCTTTCCGACTTATCATTTTGCCTGCGTGGTCGATGATGAGCTTATGGATGTCACGCACGTTATTCGGGGCCAGGAACACCTTATGAATACGCCGTGTCATCAGATGCTTCAAAAGGCCCTGGGCTTTAAGACGCCGGCATATGCGCATATGTCGGTTACTATAAGCGAGAGCGGCGGAAAGTTGTCCAAGCGTGAGCGTCCGAAGGCACTTAAAAAAGCCATTAAGGAGGTGCCGGATATAGACCTTAAAAAGCTGGCCGGCATTGGTGATGTCACTGTCGAGGAGTTGGAGACTTTTGTCAAAGGCAAAAGCACACCTGATATGCCGAGCATCAATGCTATGGCAAAGCATCTGGGGGTCAGTCTGCCGGAGATTAACGTTGTCGATTTTTTCAACAGCGGTTATCTGCCCGAGACGATGATGAACTTTCTTGCTCTTCTGGGCTGGAACCCCGGCGATGAGCGTGAGATTATGACCGCTGAGGAGTTGATTGAATCTTTTGACCTTTCGCGTCTGACGAAGTCCAACAGTCTGTTTGACCGCCAGAAGCTGGTCGCTTTTAATACCGAACACATACGCAGGCTCGATATAAAAAAACTTGTTAGTCATTTCAAAGATTATTTGAAAGTGGTAGAATCTGTTGTGCTTGGCGGTGACGACCAGGTCCTTGAAAGGATTTTGAAAATCAACATTGGCACCAGAACGCTGGCTGATATCGAGCGCAAGAGCAGATTCATTTTTCTGGCTGATGACCAGATAGAGTATGATGACAAGGCGGTCAATAAGGTTCTGCTGAAGAACGATGGGTTGACTATTTTGAAGATTGTTCGTGACAGGCTCGCGGCGATGGAGGTGTTTAGCGAAGAAAATATTGAAACGATGCTGCGTGGTCTGGCGGAGGAAAAAGAAGTGGGTTTAGGCAAGGTGGCTCAGCCGTTGCGTGTTGCCATTTGCGGGACGACAATCAGCCCGCCGATTTTTGATTCTGTCCAGATATTAGGGATAGAAAAGACTTTAGTCAGGATAGATAAGACATTGAAAAAATTCGGATATACGGATAAACCATAATAAAATGGAAAGGATTTGACAAATGTCATTACTTGTTACCGGCTCGATAGGGATTGATACCGTTACAACGCCTTATGGTGTCAGCGAAAACTGTCTTGGGGGTTCGGCGATTTATTTCAGTATGTCGGCGAGTTTCTTTGCGCCGGTCAGGTTTATTGGCGTTGTCGGCGCCGACTGCCCGTTTGATTTGGCAGAAGTCTTTGCCGATAGAGACGTTGATCTGGCCGGATTAGAGGTCAGGACGCTTAGCAAGACGTTTCGGTGGAAAGGCTCGTATCACGATACGATGAGAGAGGCGATTACGGACAACGTGGAGTTGAACGTTCTTGCCGAGGCCCCGCCGAGCGTGCCGGAGGAATATAAGGACAGTAAATATATTTTTCTTGCCAACACGTCGCCGGCCCTTCAGAGCCAGTTGCTCGACCAGATTGAGGCGCCGACTTTTGTGGCGGCCGATACAATGAACTGCTGGATACAGACCCATCTGAGCGAATTAAAAGAGCTGCTTAAAAGAGTTGACTGCCTGATAATCAATGAAGATGAAGCGAGGATGCTGTCTGCTGAGAGTAACCTGATAAGGGCGGGCGAAAAGATACTGGATATAGGGCCGAGTGTTGTGATTATCAAGAAAGGCGAATCGGGCTCGGTGATGTGTAACGCCGGTGGAGACAAATTCATTCTGCCTGCTTTTCCCACGGCTGAAGTCAGAGACCCTACCGGTGCCGGCGACAGTTTCGCGGGAGCATTTATGGGCTGTATTGCCCGGAACGGCAAGGCCGATTTCAAATCGCTAAGGACCGCGATTGCCTACGGCACGGTAGCTGCTTCATTTACTATTGAGGAATTTTCACTGCAGGGATTGACGTCGCTGGGAAGAGCCGGTATCGACGAGAGGTTCGAGGTCCTTAGAAAGATGACACAGTTTTAGCCGGCCGAATCAAATGCGAGTATTTATAGCGATAGACATTGACGAGGAAATTAAAAAGGCCCTGGGCGATTTGCAGCAGCAGTTGCAGAAGAAGGCCGGTGTCAAGACCGGTGATGTCACGTGGGTCAGACCGGACAATATGCACCTGACCTTGAAATTCTTAGGCGAAGTTGCGGACAATAGAGTCGCTAAGGTCTGCGATACAGTGAAAGACGTTGCGGATGGGCACGAAAAATTTGAACTTGATATAGAGGAGGTTGGCTGTTTCGGCGGCAAAAGCGCCAGGGTCATATGGGTCGGTACAGGCCAGGGCGCCGACAGCCTGCGCAGGCTGCAGGCCGATATTGACAAGCGGTTGGCTTCGGGCGGCTGGCCTAAAGAAAAAAGAAAGTTCGCCGGGCACATGACACTGGCCAGGGTAAGAAGACCGCAGGCGGGTGTAATTCTTGGGCAAATGGCCGAAGATTACAAAGAGCTTAAGCTGGGAACTGTATCGGTGGATTCGGTCTATGTTTATCAGAGCGAGTTGACACCGCAAGGCCCGATTTACACCCGGCTGGGAAGTTATAAACTGCAATAGTACTCCATGACATTTGATTTTGTGATTTGTCATTGCGAGGCCTGCGAAGCAGGCCGTGGCAATCTCGGACTTGCGAAAGGTTGAGATTGCTTCGCTTCGCTCGCAATGACAGGCAGCAAATGCAATGGTACCCACAAATGCAAGTGTTATGAGGTAATAGTTTGATTTTTAATATTTAATTTTTGGGGAGTCAAAGATGGCAAAGACAAAAAAAGGCGGGGCGGCTTCGAAAACGACAGGCGGTCAAAGCGCCCTTGAGCTGGTAATTGCGCAAATTGAAAAACAGTTTGGCCAGGGTTCTATTATGCAAATGGACGAGAGTCACTATCCCGGAATTGAGGGCATTTCGACCGGCTCGCTGTCACTTGACCTCGCACTTGGCGGTGTGGGTGTCCCTCGCGGAAGGATGGCTGAATTGTTCGGTCCGGAATCGTCCGGCAAAACCACGCTGTCACTTCACGTTGTCGCAAACGCTCAGAAGCAGGGCGGGGTGGCTGCGTTTATCGATGCCGAGCACGCACTTGATACGACGTGGGCAAAGAGGCTTGGCGTCGATGTCAGCAGTATGCTGATAAGTCAGCCTGATACCGGTGAGCAGGCGCTTGAAATTGTTGATATGCTGGTCAGGTCGAATTCGGTTGACGTTATAGTTGTCGATTCGGTCGCGGCGCTTACACCCAAGGCCGAGCTTGACGGCGAAATGGGTGATGTGCATGTAGGACGGCAGGCAAGGCTGATGAGCCAGGCAATGAGAAAGCTGGCGTCGGTCATCGGAAAAAGCAAGACAGCCCTTATCTTCATAAATCAAATCCGTATGAAAATCGGCGTGATGTTCGGTAACCCTGAAACCACATCCGGCGGCCGGGCGCTGAAATTCTCCAGCTCTGTGCGGCTGGACATCAGACGGATAGCGACCCTGAAGGACGGCGACAAGGCGATCGGCAACAGGGTCAGGGTCAGGGTCGTAAAAAACAAGATTGCACCGCCCTTCCGCAGTACCGAATTCGATATTATGTTCGATAGCGGAATCAGCTACGAAGGAGACCTGCTCGATATGGGTGTTGACTGTCAGGTTATCCAGAAGTCCGGGACCTGGTTCAACTACGGCGATAGGCGGCTTGGCCAGGGAAGAGAAAAAGCCAAGCTTTATCTGACTGAAAACAGTGAACTATGTGACGAAATAAAAGGTAAGATTCTTGCTGCCAAGAGTATCGTAGAGGAAAAATAAAAAACTGTTTTTAGGAAGTGTGCCGTGTCGAGTGCGAAGCAGATTAGAAATGAGTTCATAGATTTTTTCAAAGAGCGCAGCCACGAGTTTGTTCCCAGTTCTCCGGTGGTTCCGGCAGGTGATCAGACGCTGCTCTTTGCCAACGCCGGGATGAACCAGTTTAAGGATATTTTTCTTGGCCTGACCAGCCCGCAATATCGCCGGGTCGTCAACAGCCAGAAATGTCTTCGTGTAAGCGGCAAGCACAACGACCTTGAGGAGGTAGGCAAAGACACCTATCACCATACATTCTTTGAAATGTTAGGCAACTGGTCGTTCGATGATTACTTCAAGGCTGAGACCATCGAATGGGCCTGGCAGCTTCTGGTAGATGTTTGGGGCATAAATCCGGACAAACTCTGGGTGACAGTTTTCGCAGGTGACAAGAAAGACGGCACGCCCAGGGACGACGAAGCGGCCAGGTTGTGGACAAAGGTAACGCCGATATCGGCCCAGAAGGTTTTGGGTTTCGGTCGCAAAGACAATTTCTGGGAGATGGGCGATATCGGGCCGTGCGGGCCTTGCAGTGAGATACATATAGACCTGGGGCCGGACAGATGCGATATGAAAAATGTCTCCGGGCACAAGTGTGTTGTCAACGCCGGCTGCGCAAGGTTTGTCGAGTTGTGGAACCTTGTCTTTATAGAGTTTAACCGCGACGAGACTGGCAGGCTCGAACCGTTAAAGGCCAAGTATGTCGATACCGGGGCCGGCCTGGAAAGAATAGCGGCTGTTTTGCAGAACAAGAAAAGCAACTATGATACCGATTTGTTTATGCCCGTGATAAACAGCCTTAGTGAAATGACCGGCCACAGGTATACCTCGGCGCTTGCGAACAAAACCGACAACGCGTTTCGGGTGATAGCCGACCATATCCGCGCGATGGTCTTTGCGATAACGGATGGCGCGACGCCGTCAAATGAGGGCAGGGGTTATGTGATTCGGCGGATACTTCGGCGGGCGGCAAGGTTCGGCAGGGAATTGGGGATGCATGAGCCGTTTATATATAAGCTGGTGCCGATAGTTGGCGAGCTTATGGGCGATGCGTTCGGCGAGATAGAACAAAGGGCCGATTACGTTGCAACGGTGATTAAATCAGAAGAGGCCGCTTTCGGAAGGACGCTCGACAGGGGGATAGAGATTTTCAACAATGCCGCGCAGCGGGCGGCCAAAACCGCTGAAAAGACAATCAGCGGCGAAGATGCATTTCAGCTTTACGATACTTATGGTTTTCCGGTTGATTTGACGGAGCTTATGGCAGCGGAGCGCAGGCTGGTTGTCGATAAGGCAGGCTTCGATGAATTGATGGATGCCCAGCGCGAAAGAGCGAGGGCCGCACAAAAATCTGTTTCTACTTTTGCTGGTCTGGCTGATACTGAATTGCCGGCAACCGAAGACCTTCATAAATACAAGGCCGATACCTGCCAAAGTGTTGTAGTTGGTTTTGTGGATGAGGCCGGCTTTAAAAAGGATGGTCAAATTGAAGGCGACATTGAAGTCGGTGTTGTACTCGATAAGACCTGTTTTTATGCCGAAGCCGGCGGGCAGGTCGGTGATTGTGGAACATTAGAATTCGAACGAGGCAAATTTGTCATTGAGAATACCGAGAAAATAGCTGAGTGTATTATTCACCAGGGCAAGGTTGTCGAAGGGGTATTTTCTGTTGGCGACGAGGTAAAAGCCGTTGTCAGCAAAGACAGGGACGCGACAAAGAAAAACCATACGGCTACGCATCTATTGCAGTGGGCGCTGCAGCAGGTGATTGGCGAGGCGGTGACACAGAAGGGGAGTCTGGTTTGTCCGGATTATCTGCGATTCGATTTTACCTGTCCCCGGGCCTTGACGGCAGAAGATATAGAAAAGACAGAGGCCCTGGTCAGGGGAAAAATCGCAGAGGATGAGCCTGTAACCTGTGTGGTGATGCCGAAAGAAGAAGCGCAGAAACTGGGAGCGATGGCGCTGTTTGGTGAAAAATACGGCAGCGAAGTTCGAGTGGTGGCTCTCGGTGCCGAAGGGCGCGGGAAGCTGGATGAGGCTTTCAGCAGAGAATTTTGCGGCGGTACGCACGTTGACAGGATTGGGACTATCGGAGGCTTTAAGATGATTAAGGAAGAGAGTATCTCGGCAGGGGTTCGCAGGATTACGGCTTTGACCGGAAACGGTCTTGCCGAATATCTGGAAAAGCGCAGCAAGATTATCGATGAGCTGTCGATTCTGCTGAAAGTTCCAGCCGAGGAAGTGATTAACAGGGTTGGCCAGTTGATAAAGGACAACAAGAAGCTGGCCAAGGAACTGAAGTCGGCTGCGAAGCAAAAGGGCGGTGACGTTATGGCCCAGGCCAGGGGCCTTCTGGAGAAATGCGAAAAGGTAGGTGATGCGTCGATGGTCCTCGGCCAATTGGACACAACGTCTGTGGCCCAGGCCAGAGAAGCTATTGATATGATTAAAAAGAAGGCTAAATCCGCGGCGGTTGTTTTCTGTTTTGCCGATGACGGTAAGGTGACACTGCTGGCGGGAGTTACGGATGATTTGATAAAGAAAGGCCTTAAGGCCGGGGACATTGTAAAGCAGGTCGCCCCGGTAGTTGATGGCGGCGGGGGGGGCAGGCCCCAGATGGCGCAGGCCGGCGGCAAAAACCCGAAAAAAATAAAAGAAGCACTGGCCAAAGCCAGAGAACTGATAAAAGAAAAACTGACAGCCTGACAATCAAGGGGCCGGAGGTTTTCTAATCAAGTTTCATTGCAAAAACTGTGGCCATAAAATCGGTGTTCCCAAAGTTTACGCAGGGAAAAAAGTTAAATGCCCCAGGTGTAAAAACCTGATTGTCATCCCGGCCCCCAAAAGCGCTGGGCCTGCAGCAACTCAGGGCCAGGGCGGCAATTCAAATCTTGATTTGGGCCCTTTTCAATTCGAGGTTCCACCCCAGAGTCAGAGTTTAGAAGAGCCGGCCGGCCAAGATGAAACTTTGCAAGAGCTGCAAAAGGTAGATGAAAAGAAAAAAATTGCTAAAACGGAGATGGCTGGGGAGCGCAAGTTTCCGTTTTTTATCGATATATTTCTTTATCCTTTTAATGCCACGGGTGTCATAAACCTCGGGATTTTTATCGCGGTACCGGTATTGCTTGATTTTGTAAACAGCATTATTCCTGTAATTCTTTCTATATTGTATGGGCTTGTATATATAGTTATAAGGATTTTTATTTATTTATATATGTACTGGTATTTCACCGAATGTATCCGCGATAGTGCCGAAGGGTTTTTGCGGGCCCCGGAGACAATGCTAACGGATGTCAAAATAGGGGACATGTTCTGGCAAACGGTAAATGTAATCGGGCCCCTGATGTTTTTTACCGGGCCTTTTGTTCTGTATATGTTGTTTGCCCAAAGAGCGGATGTGATTTTCTGGTTGTTATTGGTTTGCGGAGCTTTCTTTTTTCCGATGGCCCTGTTGGCTGTTCTTTTGCGTGACCCAGCTTCGGGGCTCAACCTGCGCCTGCTCGTCCGCTCGATACGCAGCACCTTTCGTCAATATAGTGTCCTTGTTTTGCTTTTTGTTCTAACAATAATATCAATTAGCATGATTGGGCATTACCTGCGCCGGTTGCTGATTTTTGAGCTGCTTATAAATGCTGCCTCTATTTATCTTGCCTTCGTCGCGGCCCATCTGTTGGGAAGATTTTACTGGCGGTATCAGGACAAACTCAACTGGGGTGTGTAATCAGTCGGCGGGGCTTTAATCCTGTTGGCGGATTTTTATGCTTTTTGCGTGGGCGTCAAGGCCTTCTACTTCTGCCAGGCGGATAATGTCGTCCGCACTTTGGGCAAATTTCTTCTTATCGTATTCGATGATACTTGTCGATTTGATAAAGTCGTTGGAGCTTAAGGCGCTGAAGAATTTTGCGCTCATACCGGTAGGTAGCGTATGGCTGGGACCTGCCCAGTAGTCACCGACGGCAACAGGGGAATAATCGCCGATAAATATGGCACCGGCATTTTCGATTTGGTCGGCAATTTTCCTGCTTTCGCCGCCGCACTGAATCTCAAGGTGCTCCGGTGCGAAATTATTCGCTTGAACAATCGCATTGTCCATATTTTTAAATACAACAATACCACTATATTCTTTCAGGCATTCAACTGTATTTTCAACTCTATCCAATTGCTGGACTTGTTTCTTTAATTCGTCGAGGATGTTTTCGGCAAGTGTTTGTGAATCGGTAAAGACAACGGCGCTGCCGGGGTCGTGCTCTGCCTGGCTCAACATGTCGGCGGCCACCCATGCGGGGTTGGCTTTGTCGTTCGCGATTATCAAGACCTCGCTCGGACCTGCTATCGAATCGATATCTACCAGGCCAAAGACCTTTCGTTTAGCCATCTGGACCCACTGGTTGCCCGGCCCTGCAATCTTATCTACTTTGCGAATGGTTTGAGTTCCCCAAGCCAACGCCGCTACCGCTTGCGCTCCGCCGATACGATAGACTTCGTCAATTTCAAGTTCACAGCAAACCGCCAGTATCACAGGGTGGATACTGCCTTCGTATCTTGGCGGCGAAACAACAGCTATTTCCTCCACACCCGCCACCTGGGCGGGAACCGCTGTCATTATTACAGTTGAAGGCAGCGGAGTAGAAGCGCCCGGCACGCAAAGACCGACTCTCTTTATAGGAGTATATTTTATGCCGGGATGTTTATTTTCTTTTTTGTTGGCGATGAAGATTTCAGTCTGATATTTTCTGACATTTTCAATTGCCTGACGAACTGAGGTCAAAAGATTTTTGTCAATTTCGGCGTGCGCTCTCTGGATATCGGTTTTTGGTACCAGGAACTGTTCAGGAGTCAGCTTGACTCCATCGAATTTCTCCGTGAATTCCGCTACAGCTTTATCTCCATGTTTTCCAACCTTAGCAACGATTGCTTCTATCTTTTTGCGTATCTTCTCCTCAGCATAGCCATACAATCCAGAGCGTATTTGTGCTTCACGCAACCCGTCCAATCTTTTTCTGAAGTCCGGCTGTTTGTATGAGAACAGGATTTGGTCGAGTTCTTTATTCATTTGTTTTCCGTTATTCTTTTAATAATCAATCGTCACTAATCACTTACCAAAGTTTCCGTGGCTGTAGATTCTTCTTGCCCGCTGGAGTAGCAGATAGTTTTTGCCTTTGTAGCGGGTCACAATCCCTGCGGCTTTTATTCGCAGACGTTCCAGTTGGCGCTCCTGCTTTTGCTGTGCGATTTGCAGAGTCAGACAGGGAAGAAGCTGGAACGAAATCTTTGGGATATTTCTGCCAAGGGCGTCAAGCACGAAGATGCTTTTGCCGTCGCTGCGATGGTCTATGAAACCGGTCCTGTCAGCCAGGATAGAGTCCTGTTTCAGTTCCAGCCCTTTTCCCATCTGCTGCAACTGCTCGTCTCGAATGATTTGCCTTTTCGAGAGTTTTTTTACAAGTTCCTGCGGTATTGCCACTGCGTCGTTGGGGTCGTTGAGGGCTGGTGTTGTTGTTTTCCGGGGTGTTTTCTTCGGCGTTGCTGATTGCAGCGCCTTGGCTTTGCTCAGAGGCAGGAAGTATATCGGGAATATGAAATTTTTGTCTCGGTATCTTGTGATTTTGCCCCAGAGTTTATAGCTTGAGCCGGGGCGGTTTTTTGCGGTCGCAGCCATTTTTTCCAGAACCGCGGAAGGCAAAAGTTCAACCTTGTGCCCAACGGTTATTTTGTTTTTGAACTCATCGGTAATATCTGAATCGAACTCGAACGACCAACTGTCGTTGGAGTCCGGTCCGGTCAATGTGCCGTCGAGGCCGTCCAGAACAAAACCATCCCTTATCAGCCGGGGCTTTTTTTTCAAACCTGCTGCCGTTGCTGCGTTGCATGCCGGAGCAATCAAGGCAAGCACTAAAACAGATGTTATTAATCTTTTAGCCATTAACGTTATTTGTTACACAAAACTTTTTCGATAAACTAAAAGCACGTCTAATCAGCCAGCCAAAAAATCTTTAATCTTTTCCGGCTCACTTGCGAATTTCAGGTACCTGTCGCTATCGGGGTCTTGACTGGCTATCAAATCAACCAGCGGTTTCCAGAATTCACCTACAAGTATAATCGGTTTTTCTGTTTCGAGAAAGCCTTTGTTTTTCAATTCCCAGACTTTGGCCAATTCGAGCAGCGTTCCTGTGGAGCCGGGCAGGACCACATACCCCCGGCCGAGTTCGAGCAGAGTATCGAGCCGCTGGTCGAGTGAATCGGTGGAGATTTGGCGGCTGATATACTCATTGGCGGGGCCTGGTCCGAAAGCGGTGCAGGTAACACCGATAGTCTGGCCGCCGGCCTCGGCGGCTCCTTTGGCTGCTGCCAGCATCGTTCCGCCGTAACCACCGTTGGCGATAGTAAAACCCGCTTCGGCCAGCAGTTTGCCCACTTTGTAGGCCAACTCATAGGTGCTGTCGTCAGGTTTTGCTTTGCCGGTGCCGAAAATTGTTATTGTTTTTTCACTGGCCTGCATTTTTTCGTGTGCATACTGATCTTAATTGAATTTTCCCGTTTACCTGTGGCACAGGTAGTATCTACCTTAAGGGTATAAATTAAAAATAAGCAATTATGGCTTTATTCGCGGATATTTACTACCCTTAAGGGTATAATTCAAAAGACCTGCTGCCAATAGAATCGCTCGTTCTCTATCGGAGAGAGTCAACTTGCCGACAAATTCAACTGAGCTGGTAATATCGGCAATCTTAACTTCATCGCAGTTCTTTATGGCTTTGGTCAAATTGTCTATTTCGATTTTGTCGCCGGTCTTGATTTTGTCGTAATCGGCTGGGTCAGCAAATTCTATAGGGACTATACAGAAGTTGATTAAATTCGCCCTGTGGATTCGCTCGATGCTTTTGGCGATTACTGCCCGGACGCCCAGATACATCGGGCAAAGCGCGGCGTGTTCTCTTGACGAACCCTGGCCATAACTCTGGCCCGCTATTATAATGCCCGCCAGACCTTTTTTCTTTAGCTCAAGACTTCTTTGCGCGAAGGATGGTTTGCCTTCTTCATTGAAGCAGTTAAAAACAACCTTTGCGTACTCAGGGACATTCGAGCGAAGTTTTAGAAACACCCCTGCGGGCATAATATGGTCGGTGGTTATTTTGTCGTCGCATTTAATTACAATCTGGCCCTGCAACTGTTCTGGCAGCGGCGATGGTGTTTGTGGGACGACGATGGTGGGGCCTCGCAGGACCTTTACTTTGGCGGCGTTGTTTTCACTTAAAGGTTTTTCTATCATATTGTCATTGATGGCAAATGTGCTCGGCAGTTTTGTCTTTGGGTATTCGATTCCCAGAGTTTTTGTTAAATCTCGCGGGTCTGTGATTTGCCCGGTCAGGGCCGAGGCCACGGCAGTTTCGGGGCTGACCAGGTAGACCTGGTCGTTTTTGGTACCGCTTCGGCCGGCAAAGTTGCGGTTAAATGTTCGCAGGCTTACAACGCCGTCAGCGGGCGAGAACCCCTGGCCTATGCAGGGTCCGCAAGCGCATTCCAGGATTCGGGCGCCGGCAGAGATAATATCAGCCAAAGCGCCGTTTTCAGCCAACATATCCAAAACCTCTCTGCTGCCCGGTGCGATACCAAGCTCGACCAGGTTGTTTATCTGCCTGCCCTTCAATACCCTTGCCACCGTCATTAAATCTTCGAAGCTGGAGTTAGTGCAGCTTCCTATCAGAACCTGGCCAACTTTGGTACCGGCTATTTCGTTGATGGATTTTGTGTTATCCGGCGATGACGGGCAGGCAGTGGTAGGTTCGAGTTCTGAGAGGTTTATTTCAATGAGGCGGTCGTACTCGGCATCGGCGTCGGCTGCCAGGGGCTGATAATCTTTTTCTCGTTCTTGTGCGGCAAGAAATCTTCTGGTTTGCTCATCGGCTGGGAAAATGCTGGTCGTTACACCAAGTTCTGCTCCCATATTCGTTATTGTAGCTCGCTGGGGAACGCTCAGGGCCGAAGCCCCCGGCCCGAAGTATTCGGCTGCCCAGCCGACATTGCCCTTAGTGGTCAGGATGCTCAGTAGTTTTAGAATGACGTCCTTGGCTGCAACCCAATCGGTCAATTTTCCTGTAAGTTTGACCCCTAAGACTTTCGGACATGTCAGGTAGAAGTTTCCGCCGGCCATAGCGACGGCCACATCCAGGCCGCCGGCACCGATGGCCAGGCAGGCGATTCCGCCGGCAGTGGGAGTATGAGAGTCGCTGCCCAAAAGTGTGGCGCCGGGTTTTGCGAAGCGCTCGAGATGGACCTGGTGACATATACCGTTGCCCGCCCGCGAATGATAGAGGCCTGATTTGGCAGCTACCGTTTGCAGGTACAGGTGGTCGTTATGGTTTTCCGGGCCAAACTGGCTGGTATTGTGGTCGATATAGCTGACTGACAGGTCGGTTTTGACCCGGCCGGCCCCCATGGACTCGAACAGCAAAAACGCCGTTGTGCCGGTGGCGTCCTGCGTTAGTGTCTGGTCAATGCGGATACCGATTTCTTCTGCGGCCCTGATGTTGCCAGTGGCCAGATGTCCGTTAAGTATTTTGTGAATAAGTGTTTGACCCAATTTTATACTCCTTACAATCGAGGGGTACAATTTAACATAAATGGACGATAAAAACAAATCCCCATGAATTGATTATCGATTATTTTCTATGGTCTGTTGAAAAGGCACAAAAACGGTCATTTCTTCGATAGTCTCGGGACCGAGTCCGAACGAAGTGCAGCACAATGAAGAATCCGGTTACAGTCGAGAATCAAAGATTCTTCGTTCCTTCGACTCCACCTGGGACAAGTTTTGCTCAGAATGACGGCTGTGAAGTTTTCAACGGGGCGTATTTTTTGTTGATTATTGTGGCGGCGGAAATCAAAAAAACGGCCCCATGCTCTTTTGCACAGGGCCGTTGGTAGGCGATTGACTAAAAAAACCCAGAAAGCTTAATTCTCCGGATGTAGCTGGTACTCGTTTACGAGGTAGGCATCTTTGTAATCCACAGGTGCACCAAAACCAATACCACTCACCCCGCGGCCGCCTTCGGTCTCACCCTGGCTTAACATGTCAACTTCCCTTTGTTGGACGGTTGGCCCATCGTTCGGCCAGAATTTATAAATGTGGTCGTTATTGATACCGCAATTAGGAAACTTGGCAAATTCCACATGTGAATCGGCATACATGACATTTTGTCCTTCTCGCTGATGTGGGTAGGCATTACCCGTCTTGTCTGGGTCTTGATAGCCTTCACCAGCGTCATCAAACTCCGGAGCCTCTTCGTCAGTTTCCACGCCATCGACATAGGACTCAGCATTCATATCCAAGTAAGGACTGCGGTCTGCACAAACCGGACTTTTAGAGTTACTTGCCGTGGAAATTACAAATTGTTTGCCTTCCTCGGCTGCGTTGTCACCTTTTGCCTTGTAAGGCATATGATAGGAGTAACTGCAGCTTAGCCCTGGAATGTGACCGAAGTCCCAAAGGTCCGGAAAATCAGGCTGATAGTCAACCTGAGGCGGGAAGTCATACTCAGAAAGTTCGAGAGGTTTGGTTCCTGAATCGCCGTTGCAGACAAACTGATTTACTGTAACATCGGCATACTTTACCAGAAGATACAGACTGGTTGTAATGGTTAAATCCTCGACAAGATCCTGCGGTGTGCCATATACTATGGACCGCTCTCGACTTGCCCATTTTCGTAGGTTACTGAGTCCACCGAGTGTTCCATCGTCGCTCCAGTAGGCAATCCTGCGTCCTCCACGTGGCAAGTCATCCTCGTAATCGTTGGCGTAGACCTGCATTGCCTTGGCTATACCTGACAGATTCGTGCCGCACATAATGCGCTGGGCGATCTGCCTGACCTTGGCCAGGGCGGGCATCAAAATGCCCATCAACAGAGCTATGACCGCGATCACGACCAATAGCTCAACTAATGTAAAACCTTTTCTTTTCATTTTTTTCTCCTTCAATTTTTCTCGAGATTCGCAAATCCAGCCGATCTTAAGTTCACACAAATTTTTTATAAATCAATTTAATGCGGTTTTTCGCGAACCCCTTTTGTCTCTCTTTTTTTGGCCCAAGAACGGCTGGTTAAAATTCGCAAAAACACACTTTTTGCGAGTAAAGTTCGTACGCGTGATATTTCTATGCCAAAGAACATCCTCTGTCCGAAGACAAAAGGCGCATCGTAAAAACAAAGTTCTCTTTGGCAGGCAGGTTTATATGGTATGAAACAAAAACTAAATTATGATGACAATTCAAAATATAACAAATAATTCATAAACCCATCTGCTCCACTATCAAGCATAACACAAGTCTGCGTTTCTGTCAAATAAATTTCGTCAAATTTTGCTAAGTTTCTTGAATATTTTTACAATTTATCCTATTATCCGCTTTTTATTCAGTTGAAGATAGCGAAAATGGTCGACAAAGCCCTCGAAAACACCAAGAATCTCCTAAAAAAGCACAATCAAAGCCATCTTCTGGCGTTTTACGATCAGCTTGGCCCGGCTGCAAAGCAGAATCTGCTTGCGCAAATAGAACAACTGGATTTTGCCAGAATTGACGATTGGGTTGCAAATTTCGTCAAAAAACCGGCTTCTGGGGCCATACCTGCGGATTTTACGCCCGCGGCGTATTATAGTGCATCTGCCGCCGACCCGGGGCGGCAGCAAAAGTACAGTAAGGCCGTTAGCCTGGGTAAAGAACTGATATCGGCCGGTAAGGTGGCTGCCTTTGTCGTGGCAGGCGGGCAGGGAACCAGGCTTGGCTTCGATGGGCCGAAGGGGGATTTTCCAATAAGCCCGGTTAAGAACAAAACTCTCTTTCAAATCTTTGCGGAATCGATCGCGGCAGCTTCGAGAAAATATGAGACTAACTGCCGGTGGTACGTTATGACAAGCCCGCTGAATCATAACGAGATAGTAGAGATTTTCCGTTCAAACGATTATTACGGCCTGGATGGGAAAAACGTTTTTATCTTTCAGCAGGGGACATTGCCGAATTTTGGTTTCGACGGCAAAATTCTGATGGCAGCCGAAGGCGTAATAGCTACTTCACCGGACGGTCATGGCGGCAGCTTGAAGGCGCTGTATAAAAGCGGGGCCGTCGAAGACATGAAAAAACACCGAATAGAATATGTCAGCTACTTCCAGGTTGATAATCCACTCATAAATATTTTTGACCCACTGTTCATAGGTTTGCATGCGCTTGAAGAAGCCGAGATGTCTTCTAAGACACTTAAGAAAGCAGGGCCTTTGGAAAGAGTCGGCAACTTCTGTCTGGTTGACGGCAAGGTGACCGTTATCGAATACTCCGACCTGCCTGACGATATAGCTGGCAAACGAAATCCAGATGGTTCATTAGTGTTTGAACTCGGCAGTATCGCTATCCATATCATCAATACAAGTTTTATTGAGAGATTAAGCCAGGACGAGTTTGCTTTGCCTGTGCACAGGGCGGTCAAGAGAATCCAGCACATTGACGAAAATGGACGGCCTATAGAACCGGATGAGCCGAACGGGATAAAACTGGAAACCTTTGTATTCGACGCCTTGCCATTAGCTTCCAAATCAATAATCCTGGAAACGCTGCGGAGCGAAGAATTTGCGCCTGTCAAAAATGCGGCCGGCACAGATAGTGCACAGACCGCAAGAGAGATGATGGTCGCCCGTGCCGCCGACTGGCTCGAATCAGCAGGTGCGGCCATCCCAAGAAAACCTGACGGTGCCCCCGATTGTGTAATAGAGATAGCACCAAGCTTCGCCGTGGAAAAAGACGACCTTGAAACAAAATTAGATGCAATTCCTGAAATTAAAGCCGGGGATAAAATCTACCTTGCTTAATTTAATTGGGTCTCAAAAGGCCAGAAGACGGTCATTTCAGAGGAGACATAAGATGAGAAAGATTACCTTGTTATATTTAGTTTTTGTTTTGTCTGTGAGTTCGTGTTCGGTTGACGGCGGAAACAGTCCGAGTGCCAACCATGCTGTGATGCAGCAGGCCTATGTTTTGCTGCCGCAACCACGTCAGGTTGAATATCCGGCAGGGACGTTGGGTATCGGGCCGGAGCGATTTATCTGGGTCGATAACAAATCGTCGGACAATCTACTCTACACGGGGCAGATAATACAAAAGTCACTTGCACAGGTAGGTTCTGAGTGGCAGCTTACCGCGGCAAAAGGAAAAAATCCGGCTCAAATCGGTGTCATTGTTACCATAGACTCGGTACTGGTGCCCCAATTGCAAGGCTATAAGCTGACAATCACGCCTGAGCAGATTCGTATTGCAGCACACGACGATGCCGGTGCGTTTTACGCGGCGCAAACGTTAAAGCAGATTTGCAGGCAGGCGCGGGGGGCGGGCAAGCTTGCGTGTATGCGTATAAATGACTGGCCTGACTTTCCGAATCGCGGGGTGATGCTGGATGTCAGCAGGGACAGGGTCCCTAAAATGAAAACACTCTTCGAGCTAATAGATATGTTAGCTGAATGGAAGATGAACCAGTTCCAGCTTTATACCGAACACACGTTTGCGTATCGCGACCATAAAATGGTCTGGGAAAAGGCAAGTCCGGTGACGGCAGAAGAGATTCTGATTTTAGATGCGTATTGCCGCGAGCGTTTTGTCCAGTTGGTGCCGAACCAGAATTCTTTCGGCCACATGGACCGCTGGTTCAAACATGAGCCGTACCTGAAATATGCAGAAGCGCCTAAGGGCTGTTATACATTGCGGTGGCTGCCCACCGGCCAGGCGAGGCTCTGGACAGAACCGTTCAGCCTCTGTGCTGCCGACCCTTGTGCGATAGAGTTTGTTACCGACCTTTATGATGAACTGCTTCCGAATTTCACCAGCAATCAATTCAATATCGGCTGTGATGAGACAATCGATTTGGGAGCCGAGAGGAGCAAGGAGATTTGCGACAAACGGGGCAAAGGCTGGGTCTACCTTGATTTCATAAAAAAGCTTAACAACCATGCCCGCAGGCATGGTAAGACTGTGCAGTTCTGGGCTGACATCGTTTTGAAACATCCGGAGGTAATAAACGAGATTCCCGATGATATGATTGTGCTGGTTTGGTCGTATGCGGCGGATGGGCCGTATGCCGAAAGATGCCCATTGTTCGCCAACGCGGGCCTGCCGTTTTATGTCTGTCCCGGCACTTCGAGCTGGAACAGTGTTACCGGGCGCACAGACAATGCAATCGGCAATCTCTGGAACGCCGCCGAGAATGGCCTGGCTAATGGAGCGATAGGGTATCTCAATTGTACATGGGGTGACAACGGCCACTGGCAGTCGCTGCCCATTTCTTATCTGGGATACGCCTACGGGGCGGCGGTAAGCTGGGCGGGGGCAGCCAATAAGGATATAGATATAGCCAGGGCGCTTGATTTGTACGCGTTTAAGGACGAGGCATCGGTAATGGGGCAGCTTGCTTGCGATATGGGCAGGATTCACAAGGTGACGGGCCAGTTACGAGGCAATCGTACGATATTGTTTTCAATCTATGAAAAACTGATGGACTCAATTCACGAAGAATATTATAAGGGTTTGACGGTTGAGAATCTTACCGAATCTATTGAGTATATTGATAAGGTAATGTCCCGTTTGCCGAAGGCAAGAATGGCCCGGCCTGATGCGCAACTGATTATCGATGAGTATTACAGTGCGGCTGCGATTGTGCGTCACTCCTGCCGGCTGGGAATCGCTGAGTTGAAAACCGAAGACGGCAAGATTACCAGTATACCAAAGAAGGTTCGCCGAGAATTAGCTGCTGACTGGGAAAAGATAATGGCTGAATACAAGCGTCTGTGGCTGTTACGCGAACGCCCCGGAGGTCTGGTCGACAGTATGAAACGAATGGAGCAAATGCTGAAGATATATAAGGCTGATTAGGATTAGTTTTGCTTAAGGCACTCTAACAAAACCCGACTCGAATACAAGGAGCCGCTTCGCGGAGCCATTCTAATAGATTTCTCGGCTTCGCTCGAAATGACAAACTGGATTTTGATATTGCTTTCAAGCGAGGGAAAATCATGTGTGAACAAACAAGGCTTTTTAGGACAGGGGCGGCGGCGGGAATTCTTATTTGGCTGCTCGCGGCTTTGGTGATTCCACCTGGTTTAGCAGCGGGTGAGTCTATAAGTGGGGCATTAAACCCAGACATCGGGCCGGTGTTGTCGGCTGACCAGATGTCGTCGATACATTTTGGCCTCGATGAGTCAAAAAAGTGGCTTCCGCATCGTGTCAGCCTGGCCCCTGCTAAGTGGATTTGGCTGCCCTCGCAACGCACACTGTCGAATACCTTCGTGCTGTTCCGCAAAGAACTGAATTTAAAAAGCAAACCGGTCCGCGCGACCGGCTGGCTCACGGCCGACAGCCGATATCGGCTTACGGTTAACGGGCGGCGCGTTCAATGGGGGCCTGCCCCGTGCGACCCCCGGCAGTTGGACGTCGACCCCATGGATGTCACCAGCCTGCTGAAGCCCGGAAAAAACGTAATCGGTGTCGAAGTACTGTACTACGGTATCGGCGAGGGCACATGGGTAGCAGGTAAACCC
>SDBT01005441.1_pt1 | contig 21365 bp, 24 predicted proteins | sample 2277101 | NCBI WGS metagenome assembly SDBT01 (sample SAMN10404973, study PRJNA504765) | marine sediment metagenome | isolation source: marine sediment core GS10_PC15, 103 cmbsf | place: Arctic Ocean: Southern Knipovich Ridge | collected 2010
CATTTAAACCAGAATTTTTAAATCGCATTGAGGAAATTATTATTTTCCAATCTTTAAGTGAAGATAATGTTAAAGAAATTCTTGAACTTCAACTAAAACAAGTGGCTAAACGATTAGTTGACAAAAAAATTAAATTAAAAGTTAATGAAAAGGCAAAAAAATTAATTGCGGAAATGGGTTTTGACCCCTTTTATGGGGCCCGACCTTTAAAAAGGGTTATTCAAAAATATATTTTAGATCCTTTGTCTTTAAAAATTATTAGTGGAAAAGTTAAGCCAAATACTACTTTTAAAGTGGAAGTGAGAAATAATAAGATAATTATTAATTAATGATATTTAGACTGCTTAAAACAGCCATTTTTTTATTACCCATAGCCCTAATTCTTGTTTGTCCATTAAATGTTCAGGCTCAGGAGCCTGTTTTTGATCCTGAGTATGTTATTTCTGACCATGATTTGACTAATTATCAAACAATGACCTTGAATGAAGTTCAAGGCTTTTTAAATGAAAAAGGAGGAGCTTTGGCTAATTATTTAACAGTTGATATAGATGGTAAAATGAAAGCTGCGTCAGAGATAATTTATCGGGCTAGCCAAGAATATGAGATTAATCCTCAACATTTACTTACTTTATTACAAAGAGAAAAAAGTTTAATTACAAAACAATCACCAAGTATTGATGATTATAATTGGGCAACTGGATTTAGTGCTTATGATTATCGCAATCCAGTCCCAAGGTTTCGTGGCTTTTCTACTCAAGTAGATAGAGCGGCTTGGCGTTTTCGTTATTATTTAGAACATCCTTGGCAATTTAGGTATAAAGTAGGAAGCAAAGCAAATACTTTAGTTGATTACAATGACAGGTGGTTGGTTAATATTCATGGTCGCTATATTACAGCAAAAAACGCCGCCACAGCCGGCCTTTATACTTATGCTCCTCATCTTTATGATAATTGGCTTTTTTGGACAATTTGGCAGAATTGGTTTAGTGATGATGAAGATCAAAAATTTGCTAATGGCACATTATTAAGAATAATAGATAAACAAGGAGTCTGGTTAATCCAAAATGAACAACGTCGACCTTTTTATTCAGAAAGTGTCTTTTTATTAAGCTATAAATTTAAAGATGTTAAAATGGCTAAAGAAAATGATTTAATGGATTATCCTGTTGGTCCGGCAATGACTTTCCCAAATTATTCTTTAGTTCAATCATCTTTAGGGGAAATATTTATGTTAGTTAATAACAAGAAAAGGTCTATTTCTGAAAAAATCTTTAGAAGTATTGGTTTTCATCCAGACGAAATCATTGAGGTTAATGAAAATGATTTAAACACTTATGAACCAGGAGTACCTATTCTGTCTCCTTATCCTAGTGGAGCTCTTTTACAAGATAGCGAGACAAAAGCTGTTTATTATGTTAAAGAAAATACTAAATATCCCATTATTGATATAAGCATTTTAAATACTAACTTTCCTTACAGTCATGTCTCCAAAGTTAATCCTCAAGAGTTAGCTGAATTTGCCATGGGTGATCAAGTTAAATTTAGAGACGGAACCTTAATTAAAACGTCTGACTCCCCTAGTGTCTATGTTATTAGTCAACAAAAGCGTTTGCCTATTCCTTCGGCTGAAGTTTTTGAAACCATTGGTTATCAATGGGATAGTATTGTTGAAGTTGACAAATCATTTTTAAACATGCATGATTTAGGGGAAGTTTTAAAAATTGATTAATTAATAACCATGATTTGTTTTTCGGCTATTGTCCCCCATTCTCCTAAAATCATTCCAACTCTTAATCAGGAGGACTTAGACAAGGCTAATAAAACCGTTAATGCTTTAAAAAAGCTTTCAAAACAGCTGGCTGAAGCTAAACCAGAGAGTTTAGTCATTATATCTTCTCATGCCCCTATTTTAGATGGGGCCTTTTCTTTAAATTTAGCCCAAGAATATGAGGGTAATTTTAAAAGTTTTGGTGATTTAATAACAAAAATACAATTTAAAGGAGATTTGGAATTGAATTACAAGATTAAGGAAAGATTTGAAATAGATTTTCATGATGTTCCTTTAACTATGATTACTGAGCCAAATCTTGATTATGGCACTTTTATCCCTTTATATTATTTTTTTCAAGAATACAAAGATTTTTCTATTATTCCTATTAGCCATTGTTCTTTAGATTATCAACAACATCTAGATTTTGGTGAAAAATTAAGAGAAGAACTTACTTTGACTAATAAAAGAGTGGCGATAATTGCATCAGCTGGTTTATCAGGTTGTTCAGAAAAAGAAAAACCAAAAGATATTTCTCTTGGTCAACAATATGATGAAAAAATAATTAAACTAATTAAGGATAAAAAAACTGATCAAATCTTAAAAATTGACCAAGAGTTGATTGAAAAATCAGGGCAATGCGGTCTCCGCCCTATTCTTATTCTTTTGGGTATTTTAAGTAAACAAAATTATCAGCCAGAAATCTTGTCATATGAAGCTCCTTTTGGGGCTGGATATTTAGTGGCTAATTTACCTCTTAAATAATTTAATTAAAATAATTAAAACTTATGCCTACATATTTATGGATAATTATTGTCGTCGTTGTTCTGGTCCTTGTTTGGCTCATTTCTATCTTTAATGCTTTGATTCGCTGGCGCAATCGAGTTAAAGAATCTTGGTCAGACATTGATGTTCAATTAAAACGTCGGTACAATTTAATTCCTAACTTGATTAATACGGTCAAGGGTTATGCTGCTCATGAGAAGCAAGTCTTTATTGATGTTACTGAAGCTCGAACCAAAGCGATGGGAGCGGGCACGCCCAATGCTAAGGCTGATGCAGAAAAAGGATTGGCCGGGGCTTTAAAAAGTTTATTTGCTGTTGCAGAAAATTATCCTCAATTACGCGCCTCAGAAAATTTTCAAAAATTACAAGATGAGCTAACAGATACAGAAAACAAGGTTCAAGCAGCTAGAAGGTTTTATAACGGTAATGTTAGAGATTACAATACAAAGCAAGAGGTTTTCCCAACCAATCTATTTGCGGGAACTCTTGGTTTTAAAAGGGCTGAATTCTTTGAATTAGAAGAAGAGGAAGCAAGAAAAGTACCTGAAGTTAAATTTTAAGCTAAAATAAAAGAAGCTTTGACATATAATCAGAGCTTCTTTTTTATTGAAAATTTTTATTACGCTTTCCAATGATCTAAAGCTTGTTTTAACTCAATATGGTTATGAGAATAAAACTTTAAAGGAATTCCTTTAGTGGCCGCTTCTACGGCTTGAACAGCCGCTCTTGCCCCTGCCCCACTTCCTTTGGGGTGTCCGTGCAAACCACCGCCAAAATTAATAACTAAATTTGTTCCTAAGATTTCAACTAATTTATAGACTAAGCCTGGATGAAGTCCGCCTGAAGCAATTGGCAAAACAGGTTTAAGTTTGCCCCAATTTTCTCTTAACCTATCAAAATCTTTCCAATCCTCTTTTAATAATTCATTTAGTTGAACAACTTCTTTTTCTTCTCCTTCCATTTTCCCTACGACCGTACCGGTGTGTAATTGATCAATTCCGGCTAATCGAGATAAATTAGCTATAACTAACATGGATATGCCATGTTTTTTGCTTCGAGTAAAAGCTGAATGACCAGCTCTATGCCCATGAATAATTAATCCTAAATCTTGATTTCTTAATGATTGCACTCCGGCCCAACCAGTGGTAATAATATCAACCATGACACATCTGCCGCCTAATTTTTTAACTAACTTTGCTCTTTCCAACATTAGCTCGGTTGGGGCAGTCACGTTAAATACATAAATCTTTTTTTGTTTTGTTTCTTTTTCAACTTGTTTTTTAAGAGCTAAAACTTTTTTAACCCTATCTTCAAATCTATTAAAAGTCAAATCAGTTAAATTTTCATCATCTTTAATTAAATCAACTCCGTTTTTAAATATTTCTGCGGCTAACTTGGCATTTTGACTTGAGGTTAATCCTATCTTGGGTTTTATAATACAACCAACCAAAGGTCTTCTTTTTATTCCGGTAATCCTTCTTATCCCATTAATACCGTGCCTTGGTCCTAAATATTGATTAATATATTTTTCAGGAAATTCAATATCCTGCAACCGTAAATTTTTAACTAATTTCATGCTAAAAACATTTCCTCCAATACTAGAAAGAAGCTGAGGAATACTATTTGGTTCAAACAAAGCTAAGGGATAAGCAATTTTAAAAATACCTGTTTTATTATTAACTGAAAAAACCTTTGCGGCTAATTTATTAAAGATTTTATCTGATAAAGTGTTTACTTTTGTCCAAGTACCAATTGAAGACTCTTCAGCCACTTTTTGGGCTAATTTACTTAAAGATAATTTAGATTCTCCATAATAAGTAACAATAATCTCGTCTTTGGGCTTTGGCTTATAATTTAGCCTTAAATAGGTTGTTTTTTTCTTCATATTAACTTATTTTTTTAATAATTTTATTAATAATATTACTAGTAGAAAATATTTTTTTGTTTTTATCTGGAAATTCTTTTAATTCCCAATAAGGACGGTCATATTCTTTAGTCTTTCTTTTTTTAACAATAGCAATTATATTTGGTTTTAAATACTCTAATAAGGTTAAACATTCTTCCATGGACTTGGATTTGTCTATGTAGACATAATCCACGTTTTTAATTCCGTTAATTACTTCGGCTCTTTGTTTTGCACTGTTAATTGGTTTTTTTTCACCTTTTTCTTTTCTGGTTAAAATCCCTGATTGAATAAAAATGACAACGATGTCAGCATGTTTTTTAAATTGTCTGATTGAATAAATGTGTCCGGGGTGAATAATGTCAAAGACTCCTTTTTTTATTAAAACTTTTTTATTTTGTTTTTGGGCCTGCTCTATGATTTTTTTTAATTTCTTTTGGCTAGAAATAATCATATGAACGGATATATCTTTTTCAAATAAGCTTTAACCTGGCTTGGCTTAATGACTCCTGCTTCGCAAATAATGCCAGTAATATATTTACTAGGAATGCGATCAAAGGCAAAATTAATAATCTTAAGATTTTTAGGAGCGTTTGGCCAAAGTTCTTTTGGCGAACGCCTTTCTATTTTAATCCATGACTTGGGATGAAATTTTAAAAGCGTTGTCGCAATGTATAAAGGAACTTTTTCTCTGTAAGCAATAGATCCAATCCCAAAACTACCAATCTTATTAATAACTGAGCCATCTGGTAAAAGAGCGTCGGCTCCCAGAATAATTTTATCCATCATTAAATCTTTGCCTGAATGATGAGAAATTAAAAAGCCAGCTGAAGAATCAGCGACCATGGTTGTTGGTATTTTTGCCTGTAGTAATTTTTTAGAAGTAATTCTACCCTGGAAAAGAGGTCTGGTTTCTGTGTTATAGACTTTAAAATTCTTTTTATTCTTTTTTGCCTGAATCAAAATTTGTTCTACTAACCAAGAATGGCAATGAGTTAAAATGTCATCATCATTGGCTTTAATTATTTTTCGTCCATTTTTAATCGTTAACTCAGCCGCGAGCTTCATTGTTTTTAAAAAGTCATCGGCTGCTTTTTTCGCTTCATTTTTTATTTCATTTACATTCTTTGGTTTAGCCAGACTTAATTGGGAAAAGATGTATTTAACCCCGTTTTGGGCCATGGGTTCTGTAGGTCGAGCTGATAGTAATAAATCAGCTGCTTTTTTAAAATCTTTCTTCCAATTAGCTACATTTTTAGCCTTAATCCTTAAACTATAGGCTTTTAAAGCCTGAATTGTGGTTCTGGCCACAGCTGTTGCCCCCTGAACCTTTAATGATTTAATATTTTTAAAGGTTTGTTTTATTGTTTTCATACTATTATAATAAAGATTCTCTTATTTTTTGTCAAACAGAGTCAGCATTGCTTAATATGGATAATTTGTTAAACTAATAATATGGCTCAAAAAGAAAAAAAAGACAAAACAAAAAAGAAGAAAAAAGAACAAGAAACAGCAATCCAAACCATTGTTAATCATTATTTTCATACCAAGGGTTTGTCTTTAGAAAAAATTAAAAAAGATGCCAAGAATAAAAAGATAATTTATTCGCGTCATACTAAACCAGCCAAACAATTACTAGAGTTAGCCGGTTCTGTTAAAAAAGCAAAATCAGCCATTGATAAGGTAGCTGATTGGGCTAAATCAAGAAATTTAGACTATGCCATTGAAACTGTTTTTAAAAAGTGGTTGGAATTGGACAGGTTAAAACCAAAAGAGATTGTCAAAAAACCTTTTTTTCAGGGAAACCCCATGGTCTGGAGTCAGACAAAAAAGAAATGGTTTGTCATAGGTGAAGATGGCGATTGGCGTGAATTTGTTGGTGATGAAGATGATATTAAATGGAAAATTATTAAATAGATATTATTTTGCAAATATAAAAGCCTTTGATTAATTTCAGAGGCTTTTTAAAATCTTTTATTTTTTTACTTTTTCAAAATAACGCAAACCATCGCTGTCTTTTCCGGCTTTAACAAAGTCATCAAAAATTACCGGAACAATTGTTTGAACTTTCTCCAGTAAATCACCCATTACTTTGCGAATTTCCCAATGAGCTGGTTTCCCTGTTCTCATGTAAAAAATATGGCGCCATTCTCTAAAGTTAGCTGAAATTATTATTTGGGCTCTGATACCAATAGGAAGGGCTTGGCGAGCATCTTGGGGTAGCCATCCTGACTTTCTTAATCCTCGATAAAATCTTTCATATTCAGTAAGCATTTCTTTTGCAGACATTTTTCGCCCATCATCTAATTCTACTTTTTTATTTTCATCTCGATGCGGAGGAACCACGCACTTAAGTTGAAATTTATCTAAATCAGGGCCTTGTCCTTTTTTAGCATAATCCACATAACGGGTTGACTCCTGAGAAACTCCTGTTAAACGATGTCTTACTTGTTCATGAGTAAAGCCACGGGAAACATTGTTAAACTGAACAACCATGCTGCTGTGCTCCAGCACGCTTTCGTGTCCAAGTTTAATAATCATTTTAGCAAAATTTTTAGCCGTCTCTAAAGTAACTTGTTTTTTTTCAGATTGATAACAAGTCCGTCCTGCTTTTTCAATTCTTAATAATTGATTATGTAATTCTTTTTCTGGTGTTAAAATGATAAAACTTCCTGCGTCTTTAAGAATTTTCATTTTATTTTCTTTATCCTTATTAAAATCTTGGCTTAACAATATCAAATGCCTTAAATTTTGTCAATCAAACAAAAAAGCGAGATTTCTCTCGCCTTTTTGTTTTTTTCATTGCTAATTAAAATGTCTATCTATTAATATAGACGAAGGAAATTTAAAATTGTCACACTGCTTGGATATTTTATTAAAATATGGTAAACTATTTTATATGTCTAAAAAACAAAAGAAAATCGTTTTTTTTGGTACTCCTGAATTTGCAGAGATTATTCTGGAAAAATTAATAAAAACAGAATTTAAGCCTGTTATAGTGATTACTGCCCCTGATAAACCAGTGGGAAGAAAACAAATTCTCTCCCCTTCTCCTGTTAAAGAATTAGCTCAAAAGCATCAAATCCCCTTGTTCCAGCCAAAAACCTTAAAAGATTCTGATATAGAAGAAAAGCTATTGGCTTTGGGGCCTGATTTATTTATTGTTGCTGCCTATGGCCTAATTTTGCCCCAAAATATTTTAAATATTCCCAAGTTTGGCCCTATTAATATTCATCCTTCTCTTTTACCTAAATATCGAGGAGCCTCACCTATTCAGACAACTATCTTAAGTAATGATCAAGAAGCTGGAACGAGCATTATGTTAATGGATAAAAAAATAGATCATGGACCAATTATTGCTTTGAAAAAAATCAAAATTGAAAATGAAAACAGTGTTGATTTGTCAAAAAAATTAGCTGAATTAGGAGCGGATTTATTAATCACAATTTTACCAAAATGGTTTAAAAAAGAAATTAAGCCTGTTCCTCAAGATCATCAGAAAGCTACTTTTACCCGTCTGATTAAAAAAATGCATGGAAAAATTATTTGGGAAAAATCAGCCCAACAAATAGAACAAATGCTTATGGCTTATCAACCTTGGCCAGGCATTTACACTGTCTTTGATAATTTAACTTTAAAAATCCTAGAAGTTGAAGTTTTAAAAATTAAGCATCAACATGCTCCAGGAAAAGTATTTGTCGCCAAGGATAAAGAATTGGCTGTTGCTTGTGAAAAAAATGCTTTGGTTTTAAAACAAGTTCAATTACAAGGGAAAAAACCAACTACTGGAAAATCATTTTTAAATGGACATCAACAAATAATTAATACTATTTTATCTTAAAACTTACGTTTAATAACTAGAATAAGCCCCTTTCGGGGCTTATTCTTCTATTTCAAAATCTTTACTAAAATCTTAACTTGTCTGGAGAATCGTTCTATTTTATGCTGCTGGAGGTGTTCCTTCTTTATCTTGACCAACTTCAACTGGTTCTGATGATGGTGCTTCTGATTCTGGCATACTTGATTGAGCTGGAGAATCAGCTACGGCTGGTAAATTCTTTTTCTTAGAACAGCAAAAGTAAAGAATAACAAGGATTAAACCAACAACAACAATTACTAGACAATACCAAGGATTAATGGTTTTAAGTAAATACAAAACAATACCAACAATCAATAAAATAATACCAATGATTAGTTTAGCTGTTTTCATATTCATGTTTTTGATGATTAATATTGATTAATTATCTATATTATTGACCTATGAATATTATAGCACTTAATAATTAAAAGACAAGCAAGGGTGTGAATAAATTAACCATGGAAAATTATCTTCTTTTGATGGCAGTCTGGAAATCTGGTTTCAATTTTTTCTAAAATAGACTTGCTCAAGATGGATAAATCTCTGGTCCATTTCATATAACCAGAGCAATCTTGAGAAAGTTCTTCTAAAGAGACTTGGCAAGATTGTAAAGCATGGAAGCATAACTTAGCTGAGACATTCATTTCTTGTTTTTGAATTTGTTTAAAAATCTTGCTCTTTTCTTTTTTTAAAGTTTTTTGAATAACTAAAGCCTGATAAAGCTTATTTTCAAAAAAAGTATGATACCAATTTAATTCTTCAATCCTCTTTTTATATTTAATAAAAATCTCTTTTGATTCTTCATCTTCTTCAGAGAAAATATTTTGCAAAAGTTCTCTATTTTGGAGCATAAAATTATGACCTAATCTCCAAAGAGCAAAGCTTTCTGGGTTTGGGCCTTGGTCTAACCCAGCTTTAACTAATCTTATTTTAACCTTTCGTGAATCCAAGCCTTGTTTTTCAATATCTTTTTTAATTGTCCCTACTAAATGATGAAATGTTTTTTTTATGTCCGCTAAAATAATTGCTGGATCATTAGGATCTTCTCCGCGGACCATATGTTCTAAATGATGAGAAAAAGCATGTTGAAAAACCTGGCATTGATCAACTAAATTACAACGTTCACACCAGCGATCACAAAAATTAAAAGGTGCTTGGGAATAAAAATTATTCGGAAGTCGATCCTGTCTTTTTTGTTTTCTGCCTGTTTTGGCCATATCTATATTTTACTCCAATATTTAAATTAAACAAGTCTATTTTAATTCCTCTAATTCTTTAATGATTTCTTGGGGAATCGGAATTTTTTGTTTAGGACTAATCCCTGGATAACGCCAGGCAGTGATAATTCTCTTTTTCTTATCAATTGGCTGATACATTAACCAAATCTCTGTCGGTCTTTTTTTTGTCCCTACTGTCTGCATTAAAGCAATCGTCCCCTCAGCAATCCCCTGCTCTTGTCTTTCTGGATTATTTAATAAACGTTTTAACCGAGTCGAAGAAAGTCCATATTGTCTCATTTTAGAGACAACATGCCTTGTCCAACTAAGCTGCTCATCATCCTTAGGAGCATTAAAATACATTTAATTAATAATTAGAATCACTAATGGTTTTTTACCTGTTCTATTTAAAATAAAATCACTTAAGCTGATTTTAATCTTGTTTTTGGCATTCTTTTTCTTACCATATCTTTCAACTAGTTTTCTAGCCTTCTTTTTAATTTCTTCCACAACACGATTATCTACGGTTAATCCATGAAAGACAAGTTGAACTTTTTTCTGAGCTATAGAAATAAAACAAACGCCTGTTTCAGCAATTTTATTTCTTGACCTCACCGCATCTTTATCTAAAACCCTAATCTGATTACCTTCAACAGCAATAAAAAGGCTGGGGAGTTTTTTCTTTAAAATCCTGGCTTGATATTGGTCTAGTTCTAATGTCTGGCCATTATAGAGCATAAAGCAATTTTCTTCTTTAATTCCTAAACTTTTTGCTAACTCAATATGAGACGCATGCATATAGTGTTGACCTTCTGTGGGGATAAAAAACTTTGGTCGGACTAATCTAATCATTTCTTTTAATTCATCTTGAAAAGCATGGCCAGAACTATGCACGCCTGAACCAAGCACTGATCGATAAATTATCTTAGCCCCTTGATTAACCAAACCATCCATCATGCTGGTAATAGCTAATTCATTACCGGGCACGGCTGAGGAAGAAAAAACAACCGTATCTCCTTTTTTAATTCTAATTGACCAATGTTTATTTTCAGATATTCTAGCCATTGATGAACCCTCTACTCCCTGAGCTCCAGCTGATAAGATAAGGATTTTTTGATCTGCATATTTGTTAACTTCCTTATGGTCAACAAGCATGCCGGGAGGAATATTTAAATATCCTAGACGTTGAGCAATCCGAACTGTCTTTTGCATAGACATGCCCACTAAAGCAATCTTTTTTCCTTGCTTCTCACAAGCTCGGACAATTTGTTGAATTCGGCTGATTAAAGAAGAAAAAGTAGTAAAGATGATCCTCTTTGGAGCATCTTTAATAATTTGTCCAATAATCCTGCCAACTTGTTTTTCTGGAACAGAATGACCAGGCAAAGTAGCGTTGGTGCTGTCTGACATAAGGGCTAAAACTCCTTTTTTTGACCATTCTTTTAATTTTTCCTTATCCAATGGTTTTTGATCGTCTGGATTATCATCAATTTTAAAATCACCTGTGTGGACAATTATACCAACTGGGGTTTCGATAATTAAACCCAGACTATCAGGAATATTATGAACCACTCGAAAAGGGGTAATTTTAAAAACCCCTAATGAAAACCCTTGATTTGGTTTCATTAAATTTGGGTTTATTCCACGACCCAAGCCTACTTCTGATAAGCGATCACTAATTAAACCCCAGGTTAAAGGGGTGGTAAATATAGGTGGATTACCTATTTTATGCAGATAATATGAAATGGCACCGATATGATCTAAATGACCATGAGTAATGACTAATCCTTTAATTCTTTCTTTGTTTTGTTCTAAATAAGTAATATCAGGAAGAATATAGTCTATGCCTAGCAAATCAGGACCAGGAAAGTCTATGCCTAAGTCAATGACGACAATATCGTCGCCATATTCTAAAACAGTACAGTTTTTACCAACCTCTTCAATTCCCCCTAAAGGGATAATACGCAATTTTTTTATCATAAATTATTTTTTTAATTTTTCTGGATATATTGATTTTTTCCTTTTAATTGTTTTGTAAATATTTTCAATAAAATCTCCACCAGCATATCCAACCACTAAAGAAAAAAGGGCATTTTGATTAAAAGCAAATGCCACGACCATGCCTACTATTCCGGATAAAAACATCATCACAAGGAAATATGGTATTTTAAAACCAACGTCTTTGTAAGAAAACTGGTGTTTAATAAAACCAACTAAACCTCTTATTACTCCACCACAAAATCCAGCAATTAAAATTGTCCAATCCATTGTTATAATATTTTATTTTATTTCGTAGCTTAAAGTAGCGGTCATGGAAATTTTTGTTTCTCCAGCTTGAATTTCTGTTGATTTCATGTCCATCGCTTCTTCTATCATTACTCCAATCCCATAAGCCCGAGGGGCTGGATAATATCCTCCTGAACTAGAAACAGAAACATTAATTAACTTTCCTAAAGTTAAGCCAGAGACTTTGGCAATGGCTTTGGCTTTTTCTTTGGCTTTGGAAATGGCTTTGTCTCTTGCTTCTGATTCAGCTGCTTCTTCGTCTTCTAAAACAAAACTAAGACTATTGATTTGATTTACTCCGCTAGCTGTGGCTTGATCAATAATTTCATTTAATTTGTCAAAATCTTTTGTTTTAATTGAAATGCTAACACTGGCTTGATAACCAACTAAGTTTCGTTTACCACTCTGTCTCTCCCATTCATAGCGTGGGGTAATGCTATAACGAGTAGTTTTAATCTTTTCTTCTTTTACTCCAAGATCTTTTAACCTTTTAATAATTTCACTATTAACTTCATTGACTTCTTCTTGGGCCTGACTAACTGTTTTGGCTTCTTTTTCCACGCTCAAGCTAATCTGGGCCGTATCTGGTTTAACATAAACTTCGGCTTGAGCAGTAACTTGAAAAGGTGCGTCTTTAGGAATAGTTACTGAGTGAGTAGACCAGGTTAAGGTGCTGGTAAATTTAGCCGCAACAATGACTCCTAAACAAATAATAACGACGATTACAGCGATCTTAGTGGCAAATTCTTTTAACTCTTTCATAATTTAAAATTTATCTTATTATTTAATTAATTCTTATTATTCCTTCACTTCTATTTCAAGGTCGTCTCCAGCTTCTTGCATAAATTCTAATGTTTCTGCTAATTCGGCAATCTGAGTCTTTAATTCTTCTAACTCTTCTTTTAATTGTTCTTGTCTGGTAGGATCTTCTTCGTTATCCAGTTGTAATTGTTTTTCTTCAACCATATCTTTAAGCCCGGCAACATATTCACTCATGTCATTTTTAACATTTTCCGGACTAAATTCTTGTTCTGGTGGTGGAATAGTCTCAAATTGTTCAATTGACTTCATATATTATATTTTAACAGAATCTAATTCTAAGTCCAGTGTTAGGAAAAAGCCTATAATGAATCAACATCATAGGCTTTTACTTTTTTGAAAGGCCCAGGATATTCGTCTTTTCCTGGCTACATCAATTGACAACCCTGAAGCTCGTCTTTGTTTTCGATAAACTGCCCTTTTTTTACGTAATCTCTTAAGATATTGTTTAGCCTTGATAGGAAGGTTATAGTCCCAGTTCAAATGAACCTTCTTATTATCATCATGTTTGTGTCTGTTTAAACAAGACCAATAACATGACTTAGCTCCTTGACCATGAGTTATTTGCATAAACTTTCCGCATTTTCTACAACGCGGTCTGTTTTTAACCCTGTACATGGCTATCCAGGCCTGTTTTAAAAGATTATCAATAAAATTTTTGGTGCGATGTATCGGATGAGAAAAATAAAAGACTTTTTCTTCATCTGAAATAATCACCCAGGCAGCATCTGTTTCTCGTGCTCTTTGTGCTCTAAGTAACCAAGTTGTCCAAACGGTTACTTTTAATCCATTGACTTTAAAAATAAAGCCCACTTCTCTCCCCCCTTCTCGAGGACGCGGAGCAACTAATCTTAGAGTTTTGTATTGTTCAACAAATTCTTGATCTAGAATTTGTTGAAAACCAAAACGTGAAAGACTTTTGTTAAGACGAGCAAACTCGGCCTTGTTAGGTAGAATTTGCTTTGGCAAAACTGCCTCCTTTCCTTTGAAATTAAAAGAACAATATTAAATTTATCAAAAATTAAGATTTTGTCAATAATCTTGTTTTGCTTTAGTAATATTTGGTTCTTTACCGTAAAAAGGCATTACTGGTTTTTGATTTTTTATTTTTAATAATTTTTTTATCCCTATTTCTACCAATTCTTGATTGTCTCTTCCTTGAGATAAGTTAACGCCAACAGCTGGAATATTTAAAGCCCAGGATAAAGTATTGGCCACTGAAAGCCCAACTCTGATTCCAGCAAAAGAACCTGGACCATTAATAACAATAATCCCCTTTAATGAACTAAGGTTTTTTTTGTTTTTTTTAAAAAGCCTGTCTATGCCTGATAAAATCCTATCATTTTTGTTCTGTGAATTGGGTAAATTCAGGAAATCAAAAGGACCCTTAGCCTGGCCTAAGCCTAAAATAATTTTATTTAAACTAATATTGTTGATAAACAAATACATATTGTTATTTATTTCATTTATATTATAATTAAATTGTCATTTAATTTCAAGCTTTGCTTATAATATAAATGAGTAATTTATCAATCAATTATGCCTAATCAAATAAAAATCAAACATTTTTGCTTTTCAACCCCTAAAGAGTCAAATGCTTATTCTCAAGTTTATATTGCAAAACCAGAAAAAAAATTCTTAGAAAAATTTGGTCGTTTAAGTATTTTGATTAACCTAAATTTTAAGGATAAGCTTGATAAACAAACACTTAACTGGGCTAAAACTTGGAGTCAGGAATTGATTGATTTAATTAAGAATGATTTTTATAACCCGCTTCGACCAGTAACAGATATTGAAAAAGATTTTGAAGACTCTTTGCAACGAATCAATTCTTGGTTGCAGCAAGAAAAATCCCAGAATTCAGAAATATTTGAAGAATCTTTATCTGATTTTGATGTTGATATTGTTCTTCTTAAAGATAATGATATTTACTTTAGTCAGACTGGAGAAATAAATACTTATTTTTTAAAAGATAATCAATTAATTGATTTAGTAGAAGAAAAAAACAAATCAACAAAATTTTTAAATATCATTAGCGGAAAATTAGAGAATAATTCTCTTTTATTTTTTACCACGAAAAATCTTTTTGATTATTTTTCCTTAGGCAAAGTCACTCAAATTTTAGATCAAACTCCGACAGAAAAAATTGAGGCTGAGATAAAAAAGGGACTCTCTAATAAAGTCAATCGAATTAATCTGTTGGGATTAATTATTTCTAATAAAAACGAATTTGTTACTTCGATTAAAGAGAAAACTAAACCGCCAGTTGAGGAAGAAAAGAAAGAAACTAAAGTTGAGCCTCCTGAACCAGTTGAACAAGAATCTATTGAGGAAATACCCAAGCCCGTGGAACCACCTTCTTATCAGTCTAAAAAAAACAGAATTCCAAAAAGATTAAGAAAAATTAAACCAATCCTTCCTGACGTGCCTATTATTAAAACTAGTCGTTTAACATATTTTAGAAAATCATTAATTATTATTTTGGTTATCCTTGGACTGCTTTTTATTCAAAGCATTGTTATTCTTAGTCGTCAGCAGATTAAGTCTAATCAAACCAAAAAATATACCCAGACAATAGAAGAATTAAAGATAAAACAAGAAGAATTGTCCACTGCTCTTATTTACCAGGATCCTTTAAAAATTAAAGCTATTTCAAATGATTTTAATGCTCTTTTAAATCAATTGCTTCAAAAAACTAAGGAACAAAAGCAAACTTTTGCCTTTTTCAAAGATAATTACACCAAGCAAATGAATAAATTCTATCATTTAATTGTTTTAGAAAAACCAGAAGCCTTGATTGATTTAACAACAATTGATGAAGATATTGAAACGGCTGGATTAACTAATATTTACAATGATTTTTATATCTTTGATTCCAGTAATAATCATATTTATCTTTTTAATATTGAAACAAAAGAAGCAGAATTAGTTAATCAAACCTCAACTAATGTTGGTCGATTACAAAAACTTATTCCTTTAGACAATGACAGCTTAATCGGTTTTGATCAAAATCAAGGGATTGCCAGTTTTAATACTATTGATAAAAAACTTGCTCCGTTAAAGCTGAATAGAGAAAATTTACCTGAACAAATTCAAGATATTAATATTTATGGAAACCGCCTTTATACTCTTGAACCAGATGCTAATCAAATTTATAAACATTCAAAGACTCTTGATGGCTTTGGTAAAGAAAAGGGCTGGATTAAAGACGAAACTAATATCAGTGATGCACTTAGTTTTACCATTGATGGTTCAGTTTATGTAATGAAAAAAACTGCTCAAATATTTAAATTCCATCAAGGTAAAACAGCAGAATTTACTTTAGATGAATTTCAACCAGTTCTTTCAATTAAAGATCCTAATATTTTAGACCCTCAAGGAAATATAAAAATATTTACTGATGATGAATTAAAATATCTTTATTTATTAGATGGACCAAGTAAGAGGTTAATTGTTCTTAGTAAACAAGGAAAACTAATAAAGCAATTTACCAGTGAAGAATTTATTGATTTAAAAGATTTTATTATTAATCGAAAAGAAAACAAAGCTTGGCTCTTAGCTGGAACTAAAATTTTTGAGATTGAGATAAATTAAGTATTCTATAATAAAAAATCCAGCCCAAATAAGGTTGGATTTTTTAATTATCTTATTCTTTTACTTCAAGGTTGCCTTTCCTCCTGCTTCTTCTATACTCTTTTTTATTTTCTCTGCTTCTTCTTTATTAACCCCTTCTTTAACAACTTTAGGAGCAGCGTCAACTAAATCTTTGGTTTCCTTTAAGCCGAGTTGAATAAATTCTCTTAATGCCTTGATTACTCCAATCTTGTTGTCTCCTGAAGCAGTTAATTCAACGTTAAAAGTAGTTTTTTCTTCCTCAGCCTCTGCTCCTGCCTCTGCTCCTGCGCTAGGAGCGGCAGCCATTGCTACCGGAGCTTGGGCTGAAACGCCAAATTTTTCTTCTAAGATTTTGACTAATTCAGACAAATCAAGCACACTCATTTTTTCAATTTCTTCTACTAAGCTTTTAAATTTTTTAGGAACCTCTACTTTTTCTTCTTGTTTTTTTGTATCTTTTTCTTCTGTCATAATAATTAAAAATTAAATTTATTTATATTTAAATTGTTATTTAAATTCAAGCTTTGCTTATAATTAAATTGTTGTTTAATTTCAAGCTTTGCTTATTTTTTTATACCTGATAAAACGTAAACAAAATTCTTTAAATTACCTTTTAAAGCATAAACAAAGTTATTAACCGGCCCTTTAATTGTGCCAACAAATAGAGCGAGTAATTCTGCTTTACTTGGTAATTTTGATAATCTTTTCACCATTTCCACGTTAACAAATTCTTTTTCAAAAATACCGCCCTGGATCTTCAACTCCCCGTGTTCTTTGGCAAAATTAGCCACTAATTTAGCCGGGGCTGTTTCTGACTCAAAGCCAAAAACTAAACCAACTCCCCCTTTAATTTCATCTAAATTAATGTTATCCAAACCCATTTCTTTTAAACTTAATTTTAAAAGGGTTTTTTTGGTAACCAAATATTGACACTCTTGTTTTTCTAATAGCCTTCTTAACTCATTAATTTCATTAGACTTAAGTCCATAATAATCAATAAAGACTAAGCTCTTCATTTTACTTAATTGATCTTTAATGTCTTTAATAGTTTGTTGTTTTTGTTCTTTTGTTTTTGCCATAAATTTTAATTAAAAATAGTCTGTGGCCACAGACTACAAAATATTAAATAAATTGATGTCTAGGTAGGAAATTAAGTGCTTTTAAGCACACCCACTGTCTGTGACACTTCTAATTTAGTATATATTAATATACTTTATTCGTCAATTTATTTATCCACAACTCTATTTAAGCTCTGGTTTCTCGTTTGATCACGCCCCAGTGATAGAAATACAAGGGTAAGCCAACTAAAAGCATGGCCAAGCTAGAAGAAGCATCACGATGCCTGTTAGAGGTGATTGGATCAACTTCTTTACTGCTTTCTTCCCAATTTTCATACTCTTGGATTATTTGCCTAATTTGAGCTGTATCTTCGTCAGTCAAACTCACTTCTTCGGCCTCTAATCCTTTTATCTTTTCATAAGAATAAGGCATGACTGGTCGAGCATAATCCATTTTCATTCGATCGTCTGCTTGAGTAAAAACAAATGCCTTTAAGCCCATGTCTAAAAACCGAATTCCACTAATACATAAAAAAATTAAACCGAGCAGGGCAAAAGCGTAAAGATAAATTGTTCTGATTAATGAATGTTTGTCCATAATTAAATCGCTTTTAATTTATAAAATATTATTTAATAATTGTTCCTTGGAAATTTTTTCCTTTTAAATAGTTTTCCAAGTTTTTTAATTTTTTGCCATTTAAGACAATTACTTGTAATTTAAGTTTATAAGCTAGTTTACTGGCCGGCGGGCCAAAAGGAGCTGAAGTTCTGGGTGACCACTTTGTCCCTACGATTTTTAAAAAGTCTTTCCAGCTAACCTGTTTTAAGGGTTTAGCATCTGCATACTTGTTAGGATCTTTATCATAAACATAATTAATATCACTCATATTAATAATAATCCCTGCTTTTAAATTTTTAGCCCATAAAACTGCATCTTTGTCAGAAGAACAACCTGGCTTCCAGCCAGAGGCAATAATTAATTTCTTGTTTGTTTTAATTTTTGTATTTGGATCAGCAATGACTTGGGGGTAGGCGTATTGAGAAAAAATTATTCTTATTAATTCTGCATTTACCTTGGTGACGGAAATGCCCAGCCAATCTAAATCTAAATCTTTTATCCGGGCTATTTTTTGCGCTCCTTTATTATATTGGCGGTTGACTCCTCCCCCGCCAGTGATGATAACAATTTTATAACCTTGCTTTAATAGTTTAACAACTAATTTTCTAAAACTTTTAAGAAAATTAACTGCGATTTTCCCCTGAGGGACAATTAATGAACCTCCCAAAGAAAGGATAATTGTTTTTTGTTTTTTTACCATGCTTTATTAATTACATTTCGTCTAAGACATCAATGCCCAATAAATGAAGACTATTTTTAATTACCTCTGCTACGGCTTGAATTAGCTTTAAACGGCCATTTCTTAATTTAGGCTCAGCTTTTAAAACTCGGTGTTGGTGATAAAATTCATTAAATCTTTGACTCAATCTTAAAACATAATGAGCTAAATAAGAAGGGTTATAATTATCAACTGACTTTTTAAGTATTTGGGGAAAGATAAATAATAGTTTAAATAATTCCGTTTCTTCTTTATTGCCTAAAACCGAATAATCAATTTTACTTGTTTTTTCTTTCTGATCAAGTTTTCTTAAAATACTTTGGATTCTGGCGTAAGTATATTGAATATATGGGCCACTGTCCCCCTCAAAAGAAATTGAAGCTTGGGGATCAAAATTAACTTGTTGACTTGGAGTAAACTTAAGTAAATAAAATTTTAAAGCAGCTAAAGAAATTATTTCTGCTCTTTTGGAAACTTCTGTTGGACTAAGACTGGGATTGCGATTTAAAGTCTCTGATTTGGCTAATTGTTCCATTTGATTAATTAAATCATCTGCATCAACTATCTCCCCTTCTCTAGATTTCATTTTTCCCTTAGGCAGAAAAACTAAACCATAAGAAAGATGATAAGAGTTTTTAACCCAATCAAAACCAAAAATTTCTAAAACTTTAAATAAAACCCTAAAATTATAGTCTTGTTCTGAGCCGACCACATAGATAGTTTTATTTGGTTCAAATTGATCATATCTTAATTTGGCCAGACCAATGTCTTGAGTAATATAAACGCTGGTGCCGTTAGGTCTAAGTAAAACTTTTTTATCCAAACCATATTTTGTTAAATCAATTTCAATGGCTTTATCTTCTCTTTGATAACACAATTCCTTTTTTAAAGCTTTTTGAACTATTTTTTTTCCTGAATCATAAATATCACTTTCAAAATCCCAATGATCAAAATCAACGCCAACCTTCTCATAAGTCTGTTTTAAGCCTTCAATTGCCCACTGATTCATTTGTTGCCAAAGAGCCATAACTGTTGCATTCCCCTCTTCCCATTGTTTTAACATTTCTTGAACTTCGTCTAATAGTTCCGGATTTTTTTTAGCATTTTTTTCAAATAATACATAATATTGGCCAACAAAATGATCACCTTTTATTTTCTCTGACTCTGGTGTTTTTCCTTCTCCCCATTTTTGATAAGCCAACATTGATTTGCAAATATGCACTCCCCTGTCATTAACTAAATTAGCCTTAATTACTTCAATTCCAGTAGTAGAAAACAGATTAGCCATTGTCCAGCCTAAAAAATTATTTCTTAGATGACCTAAATGTAGAGGTTTATTTGTGTTTGGAGAAGAATATTCAATTAAAATCTTTTTACCCTTACCCGCCTTTGTGTGGCCAAATTTGTCTTTTTGTTTTAAAACTTGCTGACAGACTATTTTAAACCAAATACCCTTCTCTAAAAAAATATTAAGATAAGGGCCTTTTGATTCTATTTTATCTACCAAATCAATTAAAGAAATTTTAGTGCCAAAGAGCTTAGCTAAATCACTGGCTGTTTTATTTGGTGATTTGTTTAAATGTTTGGCAATTTTAAAACAAGCAAAACATAAATCCCCCATCTCAGGTTGAGGCGGGGGCTCAAGTTCAAAAATAAAATTTTTGGGGAGGTCTGGCAAAGCCTTTTTTAATAAGTCAACAAGGTTTTTCTTAATCTGATTAATGGTCATTGTTAAATATTTTTACCTATGTATTCAGCCATGGCAATATATCGGCAGGCATAACCATATTCATTGTCATACCAAGCGACTATTTTAACTAAATTGTCAGTAACTTGAGTTAATAATAAATCAACAATAGCGGCATGAGAATTACCAATAAAATCTGAAGAAACCAAAGGTTCTTCAATAACATCTAAAACGCCTTTTAAATCTCCTTTGGCTAATTCTTTAAACTTATTATTAACTGTCTCAATCGTAATTGATTTTTCTACTACACAAACAAAATCAATAATAGAAACAATGGAAACTGGTACACGAATTGCCATGCCTTCCAGTTTTCCTTTTAATTCTGGAATGACCTCAATAACCGACTTAGTGGCTCCAGTTGTTGTTGGAATTATGTTTTCGCCTGCTAAACGGGCTCGGCGTAAATCTTTATGTGGTGAATCATGAAGTCTTTGGTCATTAGTATAAGCATGAATAGTATTAAGAAATCCTTGTTTAATTGTAAAATTATCATTTAGAATTTTGGCTATTGGAGCTAAACAATTGGTTGTGCAAGAAGCATTTGAAATAATTAAATCTGTTTTTGAGTTAAATTTTTCTTGGTTTACACCTAAAACAAGGGTAGGAATATCTTTACTTTTAGGTGGTGACGAAAGTAACACTCTTTTAGCTCCGGCTTGTAAATGTTTTCCAGCTAATTCTTTGGTAGTAAAATACCCAGTGCATTCTAACACTAGGTCAACATCTAATTTTTTCCAAGGTAAATTTGTCGGATCTTTTTCTGCAAAAACAGGAATTTCCTTATTATTAACTACCAAATTATTTCCATTACTACTGACTGAATGTTTAAACTTACCATAAATCGAATCATATTTTAAAAGATGAGCCAGGGTTTTAACTTCGCATAAATCATTAATTGCCACTACTTCTAATTCTGAAGAATCAAAAGCAAGGCGGAAACTTGGTCGACCAATACGACCAAAGCCATTAA
>SDBT01005442.1_pt1 | contig 21359 bp, 31 predicted proteins | sample 2277101 | NCBI WGS metagenome assembly SDBT01 (sample SAMN10404973, study PRJNA504765) | marine sediment metagenome | isolation source: marine sediment core GS10_PC15, 103 cmbsf | place: Arctic Ocean: Southern Knipovich Ridge | collected 2010
CTGTAACAGTTGATGCTAGATCAGATACTAACTTTGCAGGCGGGGATAATTGCCCAAATAATTTTGATACCACACACGCAGATCCCTCAATAAGAAAACCTAAATCAGGTTCAGGCTTTAGATGTTGGGCTGCGGGTTGGCAGTTTGATGTTACAAGTTTGCCCGATACTTTACAGTTTGATAAGATTAGTTTTGTTCAATTTGAATACGGGGTAACTACGGTTACTGATATGCACGTACAAATACCTTCTGAGGACTTCTGTGTATTTGTAGGTTCAAACGCAACACTACCAAGTAGTCAACACAGAATCGATGCACTTTATGAAAGTTCAGGCTCTACCCCACTTTTCTATTTTCATCAAGATTCATTATGTACCTCGACAGGAACAGGGAAAACAATAACATTAAGCAGCAACGCCACACAAGCGCTTTTAAATGATATGGCTTCTGATGAAACTTTTACTATTGTTTCATTCTTTGAAAATCAAACAAGACGACCAAATGCACACCCTGAAAGTCAACCACAAATTGACTTTACACCCAACACCGCCCGCTTAATAGTAGTCTATAATTTCATTGATGCGATAATTGATCTAGTCGCTACCGATGTAAGAGGAACAGGGGTTGATCTAGCATGGTCAACCCCCAACGCAAATACAACTATTACAGGATATCAAATTAATTTTACAATCCCTCATAATAAAAATGTCCTAAGTGTGGCAACCGCTGACACAGGCAGCACAACAACAAGCGCCACAGTTAACGAACTTTTAGGATTAACGAATTATTCATTTAGGGTTAAGGCTTTGCCTGATGGAAACGCAAGCGGTAATGTGGTAAATGTAACAACCCTTTTTGATCCAAGCGCAGCATTTACCGCAGGCACTTTTAATATTACTCAAGTAGGAACTGATGTTAGGAATTTCAAGTTTGAAAGAATAGATCTAAACTCAACCGCCCTTTTATTGAACGTAACATATCCTAATACCTTTAACGCTTCATGTAATTTCTATTTCAAATTTGCGATGGTAAATCAAACGCATATTAATTTAGCCGATATACCTGTAAATTCTGCTGAGGATGAAGCAAGTTTTAGATTTGAGGGCGTAAATAATGAAATTATTGATGTAACTTGTAACGATGAAAACTCAGATATTACAGGAAATTATTTAATAACACAAACTTCTTTTATGATTTTACAACAAATACAAGATTTCCAAAGTGGCACATTTGGAACGATGGGCAAATTTGGCTCACTTGATTTTATAACCGTTATAGCGGTTATGGCTTCAATGATTGGATTTAATAGAATCAATGAATCGGTAGGCGTTATCTTAGGTGTTATAATGATCGGGGGCTTTTCAGTATTTGGCTTGATTCAATGGGAAACAACTTTTACGGCTAGTTTAGCATTAGTAGTATTATGGGCTTACACAAACACGAGGAAAACTTAGATGATTAACAAACCACTTTATATCATAATCTTCGTTTATTGTGTTTCCTTTAGTATGTTAGGCGCTCAATTTTTAGCGGATAGTTATGGGATCGTTATGGTAAATCAAGACGGAAATCCAATTAAATCCGAAGTAATAGATAATATTAGAATTGATAATCTCAATGTAATGACTAAAGAAATTATAACTAATCAAACAGAAGAACGAGAAACCGAATTTACTTTAGATCCTATATTTGCGGGGGCTTCTATTGCATGGGAATTATTTTTACTATTAACAGGCACTTACGTTTTTAATATAATGTTTCAATTTGGAATACCTGTTATTTTCATCGTACCTATTTCAGCAATTTACTTAATCATGTTAGCAAATACTTTAATCGCAAAAATCAGGGGCGTTTAATCTATATGATACCATTAAGGCGACAACTTCGACAAGATGAAATAAATGAATGTCAAATATGTTTTAAATTTGGTTGGCATAAACATCATATATCATATTTCCCTGAACATATAATAAAAATATGTGATTCATGTCATGCTGTTATTACTTTCTCAAAGGATTCATTTTTAGATGTATATAGACAATATGTAAAAGGGGATAGACAAAAATGGGAAAAAATAAATCGGTTAAAATCTCAAGATTTAAGAATTAGTGAAAGTCCTCGTCATGCTAAAATGATTAGTTATAGTGGTTATTTTTAGATAATATTTGGTTATCTATTCTACTTTTGTAATCAGATTCATTAATTGAGTAAATACATAAATGATAATTACAATAAAAATCAAAAAGTGAACAAGTACCCAAACATCATTTAATAAAATAATTTCCGTTTCGATTGTTTCTGTCCATACATTAGTAGTATTTAGATCCCTGATTGTATTAGTTATCGATTGGATCTTAATGCTTTCCCCTGAGAAAGCCAAAATTAACGAAGTTATAGCCGAAGGAATAACAAAAATTGCCCTAGCAATCGCCCCCGATTTAGTAGTTGGAACATCCTTAAACGCAGTTGAAATTAATAAAACCATGCCTGTATATGTTATAATTCCATAGACGATAAATTCAATTAAGGAAATATCAGCCATAATCTTTTATCAAACCCCTATCATAAAAGGGGTATGCTGATAGAACGATTGAAAACTAATTTTATACTCACTAAAATAATCTTTTTTACTACGATAATCCTCATTCTTTTAACTGTGGTTTTAGGGGTTATGTTTCTAACAGTTGATGCTCAAACCATAGTAACGGAAGCCTCTCATTTTGCAGTTGTTCTAGAAGAATCTTTATCTGTTTCTGATGAAATCGAGGCAACATTAAACCCTTAGGTGTTTGATTAATGGCTACTAAAGAACAAGTAAAAGCAAGTCAAGAGAAAGCAAAAGCAGCTAATCAAGCACAGTTTAAGAAATTCCAAGAAGCAAGGAAAAGCCAACAAGATAAAAGAGTTGAAGCAGGAACAAACCTTTCTCAAAAAGAAAGGGCTTTAAAATCGGGCGGGCGATTTTCCGAAGGCGGCGTTATTACAACCGTAGTAAAATGTGGCGCGCCATTAAACGCAGCGGGCGGGCAAGATTTTAAGATTAATCTTTCTGAAGAACTTAGATTTTCTGATGAAGTAAGGGGCGATCGGGTTATCACTCGAAGGCTAAGCGATTCAATTTCAACTAGGGATAAACAAGATTCTTCTTTTGAAAGTTTTGATAAATCAGAAAGCGATTTTATAGATTTTTCTGAGAAAGGGGAAGTACGCGCGCCCCCGATTAAAGAAGAAAGGGGAATAAAATTTAAGGGAATATCGGGGAATATCGATATTAATTTTGATAGGCTCTTTAAAGATCCTGATATTATTCAAACGAAAGATACGATAATCAATGTAGGAAGGGATCTATTGAAAGATCCTTTTCTATTGGGAAGCGCAGCCGATAAAACCTTATTAAAAAAAATAGATATCGGAAGGGGCGAAACATCTTTAGATTTAGCATTTGAGGGAAAACTAAAAGAATCTTTTGAAAAGGAAGGCGCGCGATCTTCTTTTGCTACGGCTTTAGTTCTAGGGCTTAGCCCACTTGGGGGCAAATCCGCAAAAGGATTTAAAATAGATTTATCAAAAGCCTCACGAGAAAAACAAATTAATCTATTACAAAGTAAATTCCCAGAACTAAAAGGCACAGCCCAAATCATACCCGAAAAGAGTTTAGTTAAAACTGAGTTTGTAGATGTTCTTGGCGGTAAGAAAAGCAAGGCGATTAAATTCAAAAAGACTACTAACATAAAACAAGAATTAACAGGCTTGGGGGATGAATCAGTTATCTTAGGGGGCGCAACGGAAGGCAGCAAAGCAGCCCCTTTATTTATTGTAAAATTTGGCAAGGGAAAAACTATCATATCACAAATTGATCCTAAACAAACCGCTAAAGTTATCGAGGGGGCAAAAGCGGGCGAAACCGTACAATTAACAAAAGGCGCAAAAATAGCGGGGGGATTATCTAAAACTGATAAGAAACTAATAGGCGCAGAAAAAACATTTTTAGGATCTGATTTTAGATTTACAGCCACCCCCAAAACTTCAACCGAATTAATCAATTTACAAAAGGGTTTAGAATCGGGATCGATTAAACAATTTGCCGAAGTCAAAACCACTAACTTAGAAAATGTTTTGAGGGGAAAACCTGAAAGTATTTTTAGAGATATTAAAAAACCTAAAGATGTATTCGCACAAACTAAAGCAGAAAAATTAATTTCCAACCAGGAAAGTTTTAGAAATGTGGGGAAGCCTTCAACGCCTTTAGATCTTGGGGGAATATCCGAAGGGAAGGGCGCAGCGGGAAGCATAGGAAAATCTAAGATATTCACACAGGAACAAACTAAAATAATAAAGGACTTTTCAACGCCCACTAAAACAATACAGCAAAAGAAAGAACCCTTAGAGATATTATTTTCAGCCCCTAGAAACTTACAACAAGAAGCAAGCGGAAGTATTCAAATCGAATCATTATCCTCACAAACACAGGATAAAAAATCTAGCACTACGTTAGTAACTAAACCTGAATTAGCAAGCGGATTAAATGTTAAGATCATTGAAGGCGTTAAACCTAAACAAACTCAAAGCACAAAAGGGCTTATAGGAAGTTTAGGATTTAAGGCTAGTATAGAAACTAATTTAATTCAAGGGGATAAAACAACACAAACCCCCGCCGTAACTCTAAAAATTACTGATGATTTAATAACAAAAATTACAACTAAACCAAAACTAGATACGCCATTAACGCCGCCCCCTTCTACCCCTCCAATATTCCCAGAAATACCCATAGAACCCCCGATTAAAATAGTTCCAATATTAGGCGCAGCCCCCCCTATTTCCAGTCGGGATTTTGACACCCCAAGCAAACCACTAGGAAAGAAAAAAGGCTTTTTTGGAAATGTGCCGCAAGATGCAGTAATAGGAATAGTGAGAAAAGCCCCCATAATAACAATAAGCGAGGGGCGGGGATTCTTATCAACTCAATTCAAGCAAAAGAAAGAAAAGAAGAAAGATAATATTTTAGGGATTGATCTTAAGATAGGATTAGGAAGCACAACCAAAAGGGGAAAAAAAACAAGGCAAAAGAAATCAGGCGGGCTTAATATTTTCTCAAAATCTAACACTATTAAGATAACATTATGATTGAAAAAATAGACGGAACTGAATTATCAAATGTATATCGTCAAAGTTTGCCTAAAGCATTAGCATTGATAGTTGAGAAAATAAATCAATTAATTATCTTATCCAATAATAAAAAACCATTATTCAAACCTGATATACATAAAATGTTACTCGAAGGTTTAACCCGCCCAATAGATACAAATCCAAATATCCGAATATCAAAGGATATATGGATTTAAAATGAGTATTGACACTATGATATGGATCGGCTTAACAGGTTTTACGGGCGTTTTATGCTCATGGGTTTGTGATTTTATAGACAAAAAGACTTAATTGATAATCTAATAATCATTAATTGGTAGTTGTCTAATCTGGGCTGCAACTTCTAGAATTCATTTGCTAAGTGACCATACTTATCAAAAACTTCAAGCCCAGATTTTTAGTTAAATTAAATTGATGTCAAATATTGACAAAACATATCAAAACTTTAGGCACAAATCTTTAATATTTAACTCACACACGACAAACTAGACAATGGCTAAGTATTTGACAACTAGCAAAAAGGATTATCTTTTACCTTTCTTATTAAAACGAGATGGGGTTAATTGCTTCTTTTGTGTTAAGCCTTTTCAGGTAGGGGCAAGGCGAGGCGAACGAAGAACCATAGATCATTTGGATAATAACCCCACTCATAACGAGGTAGAAAATTTAGTATTATCTCATTTTACCTGTAATCAAATTAAAAAGAACAGCCCAGAATTTCAAATCATGGCAGATACTAAACTAAAAGAGAATCATAATTCTTTTGATTCGCTGAGTGTGAGTGAGACAAACCCGCCCAAAAGCGCAAGCAAGGAAATAGATCTCAACGTAATGGCTAAAAATCTGACATGGGAATATCTAAGGGATCGATTAATCACACAGGGAAAGCCCGCCCTAAATTACAATGATGCAGCCCACTCGATTAGTTTTCTAATGTGGGAATTAACTAAGCATGGATCAAGCGAGACTATCAAAAGATATCTAAATGATTTTACTTCAAGCGCTGCGCCCTTCAAGGCAGTTGATGAGAATGGCGTATTAGTAATTATCAAAAAAACATAATGGTTATATTATAACATGATAACCTAAGGCATGGCACATTTTGAATTAATTACAAATCTTATCTATTTGGTTTTAATGGTAGTTTCTTTATTTTTCCTAATTCGGTTTATTGAATTTCTAGATCGATATGATGAAATCCTTTTCATGGGAAGGTTAGTATGTAAAAAATGCAGAAAGCGAATTAATTTTATGCGGTTATGTATTCATATTAATTTAGATGAAAAGAATACTTCATTAACTCCAATAATCCCCGCTGTATTAATTGCTATAATTCTTATAACATTTACACAGCCCACAGAAGCCGAAGTTAATCAGGCAATATATGAAGTAGATTTTAAATCATGCGTTGAATTATCGCAACACATAAGCAATCTTGGTCATGGTTATCATCAGGCTAAAACAGTCTTTATTATAAAACAATGTGATCCAGCAAATAATATCTATCTTGATTCATATCTTCCTTTTGGATATAACGCAAACGACATTATGAAAAACCCCCCAAATCAAACGGCAGAATGGAACGAATCAAAGCACACAATAATAAAAGTAGTGAGGGATTTATTATCAAATTAAAAAACAGTTGGCTTTATTTTAGAACCGGATATAGTTATTATTTTGTATTTCTCATTAGTGGATTAAACGCTTTAATGATCGCGTACTTTGTCGTTATACTTGGATCAGATTGTAACGCGGGCGAATCTCTAAACGATCAAGGAAAAATATTATGCGCTATTAGATTCTTATTTCCTCACTTCGGTTACTTTGTTTTATTTGCAATCGGCGCGGGCGTACCGTTGTTAATGACAGTTGGATATATTCATTATAAGAAACATCAGTTAGGCACACACGCATTTATAGAATGGCACAAAAACCCATATCAAAAAGTAACCTTCGAATTATACTTAGAAATGATTAAGGAATTAAAAGAACGAAACAAATACCACGAGGGAAAATTAAAAAGGCTTATTGTTTTAGAAGCAAATATCATGCGATTGATGGGGGGTATTGATGAAGATAATTAACAGGATTCTATTTCCTTTTCTTTTTCTCTATGGGCTTTTCATACTCACGAGAGATTATGATGAATGAGTGGTTATCCTATAACCTTAAGTATAAGTATGGTTATACTATAACCAATGGAACAAAGACCAAATAGCGCCTACCCTGCATTAATTTATTATTACTGTGCCTGCGGTATGGTTGGTTCAAACCCTGAATATCATCAATGTATGAAAAAGGGTGAGCCATTGAAAGGCAAAGTATTAGAGAATTTTCAAAAAGGGGGATTGTCATTAAATGACTAACCTTTCTTATTTTTCCTTATCTCATAAACCTAACCATTGCTCAAGTTGTGGCGAACATTATCGTTCGAAATATCATCTTGAACATTGCGAACTGAATAAAGCAACGGGTAATTATTTCCCAAAGCGAGATAAGAAATGACAACGACCAAACGCGAAAGCGCCGCAATATCGGATCATAAAACTTCAAGAGAAGAAACCACACCCCGCCGCGTGGTAATATGCCCAGCCTGTGAAAGAGAATTTTTCTCATCTAAAGTTATATCTCAATGCTCTTTCTGTAAGGAACGGTTTAAAGATTAATGGCTAGATGTAATTACATAATGTTTTGCATTAAATGTAATATGGAAACTAAAAAAAATCTATTCGATACTGAAAAAGAATATGTTTTTAGATGTTCTATTTGTGGACATAAAGCAACGGTTAAAAAATCATTGGTAAGATTATAATGAATCTTAATAAATTCTCAACTATCCACGATGAAGAAAATAATTTAATCGATCAGGCGCTTTTAATAGATGATAAGATTAATCCTAAAGAGCCTATGAATAATTATACAGAAACTACCGATGAATTTAATACTCATTATTTCAGATATAAATTATATATGGATAAGCGAGGCTTCGAATCATTTAATATTATTCAGCAGCAAATATTATGCGAAAAGAAAGACATTATTCTAATTCATAAAAGAAACTTGAAAGAAAGATTAGAACAAAAATTTATTCTTTTAGCAATGCCTCACGTACCCATTAAGAATAAAATGCTTAATCTTTCCAAGAAATTAACTATTAAGAATCTTAACAAGGGAATAACGAAATTCAATAAAGGCATGGATCAATTTAATAAAATGATTGAAGCCCCAAAAGATCAAAAAGAATTATCCCTACCAAATTACAAAGAGATGAGTGATCTATTAGGCTCAGGCAAAAAACAATCTTTCAAATTACACAACGCTGACAAACTAAAGAAACTCATAGGAAAATGAAAGGTATTATTTGGTTTATCTTAGGCGGTATAGTTGGTTCATTACTTACTACTTATTTGGGCGGGGCAATCCCTAACATCTTTAGATAATGGATCTTTATCTTCCAATTATTGTAATAATTAGTGTAGTGGGCGCAGCAATAGCGGGGGCTGTAATTGGTTCAACAAATAATCCTATATCAAGGTGGTTAGATTAATGCCCGCTGATCTACACGCTAAAAAATGCACAGGTACAAGAATAAGAATAGAACATTTCTTTTTACCAAATCCAAACGCTTCTATCCCTCAAAAGTATGCTGAAAATTTAGGGTATTGCCCCGTTTGTTGGCTTGCAATACCCCGATCTAATTCCATAATAAGCCCTAGTTCTTTTCAAAAGAAATATCCCAAACGAAATGATCGCTATGATATTCAACCCTCGAAGGATTATGAGTAAGAAACTAAAAATTCTATTAGGTTTAATCCTGGTTGGATTCTTGTATTTTGTTACGCTGCCAATTCTACAAGGTTTTTAATTATGCAATGTAAGATTGTAGTTTGTAAAAAAGAAATAAAACCTTCATGTAATTTTTGCCAAAAACATCATAGTCGATTATGTACCGAACATCATTGAATGATAAAAAAGAAATAATAATCCCAAGATACCACGCCCTTTTTTTATTAGGTGTGCTTTCTGTAGGAAATCGAGAATCAAAAATCCTTAGAGATATAGAAAAATCATTATGGAAAAAATTAGGGTATTGACTAGAAAATTAAGTAGAACTAAACAGGCATTTATTTTATTCTTAACGCCCTTTATCTTGGGGTTTGGTTTGTTATACTATATCATAAACATACTATAATGCCGCCCCCCTTCCGTTGTTGTTGTAGGAAATTCTTAGATACTCCTAAAGAGTTTAACGAGCATTTAAAAAATTGCGCTGAGGCGTGGGAATTTCTCAGGGTACTTAATCGAATTAAAATTGAAATGGATGAGGGATCTTTATTTATGGATCCTGAAAAATTAACATGAGTACCAGAAGAAAAATGACAAGAACCGTACAAAAAGAACGGGAAAAGAATTTTCTTAAATCTGAAAAGATAAGAAAGTTTTTTGATATGGTGGAAAAATGAGCGATCAATATTGGACTAAGAAAGAACCTATTGAAGAACTAAAACCGTTTGATGATAACTTAACGGGTAATGAAAAAGAGGATGAATACGAAACCCCGCCATTATTATTTTTTGATCTATGTATGACATATAATTTAAAATGTGAATTAGATGTTTGTGCCAATAAGGATAATTCTAAATGTAAATTCTTCCTGGTTGATGCACTACATAAGGAATGGATGAAACCCCACACATACCCTAAAAGAACAGATACGAGAGTTAAGGGCGTAGATGTTTGGTGTAATCCCCCCCACTCTTTAACGGAAGCATTTGTTAAACGCGCACACCAACAAAACGAGAAACATAATATTAATATTTTAATGATAGTGCCTGCAAATTCTATATGTGCAAAATACTTTGATGAAATTTTACAAAATCCTTTTACTGAATATCATAGAATATCGGGGCGAATAACATTTTATAGAAATGGAAAGCCTTCAAAATTCCCTAGTAGAAATGGTTATTTCGTTGTAATATGGAGAAAGGTATGAGCCGCGCGAATCTTAAACTAATGACGTTACGAGTTTATCAAAAATTCATTAATAAATTTAAAACTTTTCCTCAATGCCAATTTTGCCGTAAGGATATGATATTAAATGATAATTATATTTCTATGAAATCCGCGCATTGTTCAAGGGCTAAATCTTATCATATAAAATGTGCTGATCGAGTTAATATTGTCTATAACTGATATGGCTAAATGTAAAGGACTATGTGTAGATAATTTTAAAGATAATTGGAAGTTCTGTCCTATTTGTGGTGGTCTTTTACATTGAAAGCACAATGTAAACATGATTGGGGTAGGTCTAGTGAAAAGTTTCATGAGATTTGTAAAATTTGTGGTTATTGCCCACAATGTGAGGTATTATATTCAAATTGACAAATAAGACAGAATGTAAGATTCAAATGGTGAGGAGAAATGCGAATTAATTATAAACTGAAAAGTTATTGCAAAAAATGCAGAAAGGTATTTGATAAAGCGTTTAATTGTCCTTATTGTAACAATCCAACAAGGAATAATTCACACCAAGACAGAGTATTGGAGTTAAAACGAGTTTGACATTAACACAGAAAAGTAATTATGAATAATTACTTAGCAAGGTTTTTTGCAATGGAAAAAGAAGCGAGGCTTAAGGAATTGAAGCGCAGATTAGATATTTTAAACACCCCTCGAAAGGATAACGGGGGGGATAGTCTTAACCCTGATCACATGAATTGGTTAAAATGAAGGGCGAATTTATTTGTCACACTTGTAATAAAATTTACAGATATTTAACCCCCCTCTTAAAACATAAACAAAAATTTAATCATTATAACGATAAACCTATAAACTCACTATGAAAACCCTAACGCGTGGCGCTAAATACCTTTTCAAGTCTTTTTCTGTCATTTCCTTCATTGCCGTAATTGTCTTAATCGGTATTAGCCCCCCACTTACCCACGCGGAAACCTTCGGCGTGGTACTTGATAATACCTGTTTAACTTTTATCAAAAATGATCTTAAAACATCATGCCCAACTTATGAGGATATTTTAACATTATTTCCCGATACTTCAAATCAATTATACAGCGGTTACTTTGGTTACTATAACGGAATTTATCAACGTATGCCTAGTCAAGTAGAAGATTCACATGAGTTTTACAGATTTTTAAATCAAACTAATTTGATATTCATAGATCCCCCTAGTCATTCAAGGGATAGAATCAAAATGATAGAAATCAAAGCAAACTTTAAGGAATATCTTTTACCATTTGACAAGACTACAAAAGAAACAATAACTTACAAAACTTTCACTAATGAAACTCGAACCATAGTAAAATACGCAGATCCAACTTTCAATAATGAAGATCGTACCTTAACATTTGGTCAATATCGCTATATCAATAATTGTAATTATGCTTATATCGATTCGGGAAGTTGGATCGAATTATTAGGCGATACGATAAACCACTTTAATCATAATTGTTCGCTAAATTCTACTAGATATATTGATACTTTTACCACTCAATTAGATAGAACTGAACACGATATTTCTACATCGTACAAATGGAAATTAGAACAATGGCAGAAAGAAATGATAAATAGATGCGGGTTTAAGGTTTGTCTATATGCCGAAAATCAAACTCAACCTGAAAAGCACGAAGGCTAAAAGAAAAAAGAAATCTAAAAAGATGAAAAAGAAAGCCCTTTCTAAATTGGGGTATTCAATCTAATGGCTTCTAAAAAGAAAAAGAGAAAAGCCCCACACAATAAGGGCGAGGTTAAAGTTAAAGCCCATTTCAGGGCTAAGCGTTCTAAATAGAATTTATTTATACTAGAGAACTAAAGATGTCTAATGGCAAAAGTAGTAAAATCAAAAAAGGGTTTTCACGTAGAACACGAGACAACGGGGAAAAATCTAACAGGCACTTTCACAGGAAAGGGCGCGAGAAGCAGGGCGCAGAAAGAAGCCCGCAAGATCAGAAAGCGCAATATGTAGGGCTTTTTTCAGGCGGGAAAGATTCTCTTGTAGCCTGTTTAGTTGCACGAGTTAAAGAAGTTGTATATTGTAAAACAGGAGTGGGATTAAATGAAGATTATGTTAAAGAAACTTGTAAAAAATTAGACTGGGAATTAAATATTATAGAGCCTAAAGAATTAGAATATGAATTATTTTGTATTCAATATGGTTTCCCCCGCCCTACCTCTCACACATGGATAATGCAAAGATTAAAACTTAATCCCGTCAAAAAATGGCACAGGCAAGAAATCAAAAAAAGAAATATCATTTTTGTTTCAGGTATAAGAATAAAAGAAAGCCATAGGCGCGCGATGAATTTTAAAAACGATAAAGAAATCGAAGAATCAAACGGTATGAAATTCTATAAACCCCTTTTGAATTGGTCAAATGTTGCAGTAATTAATTATATTAAGAAATTTGATTTAGAGATAAGCCCAACTTATAAAACTCTTGGTTTAGGTGGGGATTGTCTATGTGGGGCATTTACAAAACGACAACACGCCCAATTATTATTAGAATATTACCCTGAATTTGCTAAACGAATACAAGAATTAGAGCCACATTGTAGAGGTAAATGGGGGCAATGGATGAGTTTAACAGCGTGTCAAGGACAAAAGAAACTAGATAGTTTAATTTGTAACGAGTGTATGAATCCAAACCTAAATGATGAAGGTTTAAAAATTGCTAAAGCGGGCGGTAATCCTTGGGATGAAGATAATTATAATTAATTTCCTTTCCTGGCCACATTTACCACGATGAATCTTTAAGATCAGTATATCGATCCTCGCCCCAAAAATCTTTAACTTCTTCATTATCTACCTTCAAGTATTTTGAAGTCATGGCGAGGTTTGAATGTCTTAATTGCTTCATAACAATATTCAAGGGCGCTTTCCTTCCGTATTCCCCTAACATCATATCCTTAGCCTGAGATTTTCTAAAGATGTGCATTTTTGTTTTTTCCCCTGTCACACTTTGCGGGGTAGTCCACGCTCTAACGTGACAAATAACGCCTAGTTTTTGAATCCATTTGGCTACCGTATCTCGTTTGGGTACAGGATCAAGCAAAAGCCCCCCCCTATTAGATAGATATTCCCTTAGTTCGGGAATAAAGGGCGAGGGTATTGCAGCATAATCTTCTTTAGCTGTTTTTGTTTGCCCAAGATAAACCTCTCTTAACTCTAAATCAAAATCCTCTACCTTTAATCGTGTGGCTTCAATCATTCTTAACGCACACCAACGACAAATCCTGAGTATCATTATAACATCCTCATCTTTCCACTTCCTTAATTCTAAATCAGGTATGTGCTTTAGTATATCTTCGAACTGATCGGGGGGCATATAGTTACTACGAGGTTTCATTCTCTAACGATTAAAAGAAAATTAAATAACTAATATAGATTGCGGATGTGAACTATAATAGGCACTTTGTAGGCATGAATCAAGGGTTTTGAAAACAACGCTATAATTATTTTTTGTATCTTTCCCATATCCAATAAAAATCCTTATTATATACCTGATGAGAAAATTTACGAGTGCCACAAGCCAAGTTACCCGATATCAATAACGCATGGGTACGATATAGAAACTATGGGATAGAAAGTATTGATTCTCAGAATTATTCGGGCGCTGTTGCTGCCATATACGAAATGATTTCCTTATTCCCCGAAAAATATCGGGTTGAAATAAATACGGACAGATACGAGGATCTAGAAAAAGATACTATTATCTATATTTGCGGCGAGTGTAAGGCAGAAACCAACTTAAACGCAGTTACGGTTTTTAACTTAACTTTAGGTTTAACGCTTGCTTTTGTTTCTGGGTTAGAATCTACAAAAGTATGGGATTGTGTAAAATGCCAAACTAGGAATATGTTAGAAAATACACAGATTATTAGATCACAGGAACAAAAGCCCCATTATCATAAAGTGATCCCAGAACCCCCAAACCGAAAACAAGGAATTATGGACAGAAACGCTTATGATAATAAAATGCGAATATGGTTTTTCAAGGCATTAGAGGAAGTGGATCATCAGTTAGGAAAGTACCGCGATGAGTATAAGCCCATTGATGAGGATGAGGAATTAGAAACTTTAGAGGGCGGCGAGGAAAATGATAATTAAACGGATAACAGAAACTAAGGAAGAAAAAACATTTGATCATAGACCTACTATTATAAAATGGAAAACTCAACCCATGATAAGAAACCACAGTTTAAGGATAACCGTACAGCAAATTATTAAGAAATCAGAAACCTACGATGTGGTTAAGATAGGGCTAATAGGAAATCAATCAACGGGTAAGACTTGTTTGAGTTTGACTTTAGCCCACTTAATACATAAAATTTCTAAAGTGCCTTTTAGTGTTAGGGTATTCGATAAGAATAACTTAACCAATTTTGAAGAAACATTGAAGAATCTAAGCCCCGCTAACTACGTCTTAATATTTGATGATGTTTCCTTTTTGGGGGCTAAAATCACGAAGAATCAGATTGAAAAGATTAAGCAATCACTAACAGAAATTAGACACTTAGAAGGGGGGCAAGATGTTAAGATAATAACTATCCTAAATTATCACTATACTTTAGGATTGGATAAATATCTAAGGCAATCTGATTTTAAGTATTTTACGAGTGTAGGATCTTCCGAAGTTGAAAACATGATGAATATAGTAGGAAAGAAATATTACTCTAAAATCATGCAGTTTAGAAAAATAATGGCTAAGGCGGATATGCTTGGCAAATTTACATACAAACTAGGCAAACAAGGATTCTTTAGCTACTCACATAGAGCGCCCTTCATTCCCTTACTATTCTATGATGAAGTGAGTTTAAGGCACATCGTAAGCCCGTTAAGAGAATGGATAGATCCTATTTGCTCAACCTGTACGAAATTCACAGGGGATAATAAATTTCAATCCGAAGTTTCAGTTAAAGACTTTTGCGATGAATCGGGCGTTAAGTTTGGTGAATCTAAATTTAAGGCGGCTGTTAAGTTAAAATTATTCACAAACGGCATTAACGTTTATGCCCGCGATTTAGTGGCAGCGTGTAGGTATTTGGATCGGGCATTGTCTAAGAAATCAATCAATCTCGAAGAAATCGCCACGCACTACAATTTTACTATAACTAATACCAAACTAAGAAAAAAACTAGATGGGGTACTTTCATAGAATGATTAAACTAATAGATAGATAGTTATCAATTATGGGAAAACTAGGATTGTTCTTAACTTCATTATTAGTTATTCTAGGCTCTTTTATCATAATGCCCGATGAGATGCTTGATCTAGCTAACGCCCTCTACTCAATCCCGCCTACCCCTTCATGGACTACAATCGAGATAAATAATAATCAGATATTCCCTTCAAACTCTCAAATTAATATCACAGCCTCAAACTATACGGATAAGTTTTATTTTACTAGCGATGGTTCGATATTGATAAATATTACAGAATTTCAACCCTAAGTATTGAATAGTTATCTTATTCCCATATTTGGGCTTTCATTAATTATTGTGGGTTTTACCACATACACATTATTAGATACTGATTCAGAAATACAAACTCAATCGGGCATTATTGGAACGGGGCATTATACAGTAACTGTAACTGATTCATTCGGGGTTGTAACCGCTTACAGGCAATCCCCTAATGCTGTATTAAACGGGGGTGAAAATTGTGTAGCTAAGATGATATTCGGTTCTAATGGCGGGGATCAAGTAGGGGTTAACGTTTGCATAGGGCAAATATCTGAAGGTTGGCGATATATGGCACTTGATGAAGATCCACAAATATTATTGACTGATAAGGATCTAAGAGATCCCGCAGATAGTGCGGGGCTTTCAGGTTTGGTATTTGCTGATATAACTTGGAATCAAAACAGCACAGGATTAACCACAGCACTTTCAAAGGTTACTGTTAGACTAGCTAACACTTTCACAAATTCGGGGGCTGATGAAACCATTTTTGCAGTAGGGCTTTTTAATTCCTCAACGGGGGCAACTAATTCTATGTTATCTAAAGCCAATTTCACAGGGGTTTTAGTTACGGGCGGATCTGATCTTACAGTAAATTATGATTTTGAAATCGGGGGCGGTACTGTACCTTGATTAAAAAAAAAGTCTTTTACTAGCTAGTCTTTCCCTAAGTGCGATTATTTTCACACCCTTAATTTTTGCACAATTAGACGATAGAAATATCAGTTATACCCGTGTTGACATTATTGTATATTTTAAATCAAATGCTTTCGGGCAGGCTCTTGATATGGTAAATGATATTAACGCTGATGCTTTCAATGAAGAACTAAAAGAATTTCGGGGGGCTGAACTATTAACAATAACAGAAAACGGACAAACACAACACCACATTGAGGCTTTCTTTACTTTCATTAACCCCACAGGGGCAAGCGGGTTTTATGTTGGAAAGGTTAACACTTTTACCACTTTAGATAATGCCAATAGGATTCATTTTGCACAGATTGATCTTTTATCAAATAATCATCATTGGGAAGATGATAGGATTCAACCTGACATCATTTTGGCTCAAACAATTTTAGGAGATCCCGATGAAATTATTGATAGCTAGTTTAAGTTTGTTAATCCCTTTTTTAATTGGATTTGAAAATGCTTACGGGGCTTCATGGTACGACACAGATTTTAATAAAGCAAGGGGAATTTTAACCGATTCTGCGGATTTTGATAGTACCCTTTCAAACTATCCTCTTTATGTAAATGTAACAAGTATTGATCTTGGGGTAGATACTCAAGCAGATTGTGACGATATAGTTTTTGTTAGTTTTCAAAATGAAACTAAACTAAACCATGAGATTGAAAACTGTGATACAACAAACGATATTCTTGAAGCATGGGTTAACTTACCTAACGCTTATTCAAACGGTACTCAATTTTTTATGTATTATAATAATCCAAGTGCGACTTATGAACAAAATACACAAGCAACTTGGAACAGTAATTTTAAAACAGTTTGGCACTTAAACGGAACATTTACTTCTTCAACCACTAGCCCCGTAACCTGTACCAACGGGGGAACAAGCGCAGTAAGTGATCTATACATAGGTGACACCCGTTCATGGGATGGCGCAAACGATAAACTAGACTGTGATTCTTCCGCAGAAGTCGATGAAATTTTTGATGGGGGCGGTACATTATCTTTTTGGATGAATTCCCCAAGTGAAGGGGAAGCAGGCGGGGGGCGGGCGCTTTCAAAGGCTCAATCAGGAACTGACGGGTGGGAAATTAGAACAGATAATCAGGTAGGTAGTTATTTTGATTTAATGATAGCACACCAACCAAATTCGGGCGGGCGACACGCAACAACTAACACAGAAATAAAAATCAATAGATGGCATCATGTAGCATTTGTTTATGATGATAGTTCAACCTCTAACGATCCTTTGATTTACATTAATGGTACTAGCGTATCAGTAGTTGAAGAAGTTACACCCTCGACACTATCAAGCGATGCGAGTAATGAACTATGTATAGGAACAAGGGTAACGGGTACAGATGGGCTTACATGTACCGCAGGCAATTCTGCCTTTCATGGTATGCTAGACGAAATAAGAATGGTAGATATTGAATTATCATCTGCTTGGATAAATTCTGATTGGGAATGTCAAAGATTCGATGATGTTGCCAAATCTTGTATAACAGTTGGGGCTGAAGAAACAAACACAAACTCCGATACTGTAACCGTATCGGATGAAATCGCTTTAGAAGATTTAGTTTCTCATACAGGTTCTAATTCTATAACCGTATCAGATGAAATCGCTTTAGAAGATATAGCAACAACCGATATAATGAGTTTTGATACTGTAACCGTATCAGATGAAATCGCTTTAGATGAGGCGGGTATAACTGCAGCTAGTGACACGGTTTTTGTAAGTGATCAAATAGTTTTAGAAGATCAAATGACTTCAAATGTTATTCCTACTTCATTCTTTAATGCTATAATTCTCAGTTTGAACAGTCCTTTAACTGACAGATTAGGGGGGGTATTTGCTATAACTTGCCCAAGCAACCACACAATGACAGGGATTTTCATTAATGGAACTGCAATCTGTACGGATCTAAGCGACTTTTTCCCTTAAATGAGAAAAGAGAGCAGTTCTCCTTAAGGGGATATGTTTTGTTTAAATCACGCCCCGCATATTTTAATATGAATGAAATTACTAGCTAATCATGTTTATTGGATTATTAATAACGGCAGCAGTTTTTAATGAAGTCCACAAAAAGACTAAGAAGATAAAGAAGATTAAACTGAAATTATAATCTTCCTGGTTGAGTTTATAATTTACCGCCTATCTTTCTTTTTAATTCCTTTTGCTTCTTTTGAAATTCTGAGAAAGATTCGCCCGCGTTTGATTCAAGTCTATAAATATCGCCCTCTCTTTTCCTTCGCTGATTTACTTTTTTACGAGGCAATAACTTAAGTAAAAGGCGCAATTATTAAAATTAGTGCCTATCCCAGAAACACAAAAAACACATAATGACGTTATGGATCTTTTAGTAGATGCCTGCCAAAGTGTCGTTAATGTTGATAATTTAGATGGTACGGTTTCGGTTACTCATGTTTTAGATCCCGAAAAAGCATGGTGGAAAACACACTTAGTTAATTCCCCCACGTTTGCAAGATTCGCTTATGAATTAAAAGAGTTTGAAAGAATGGGAAAAGAGGCTTATTTCTTTATGCCTGCGGATAGGGCGAGAGTGATCCAAATGCAAATACAGGAAATCGGTAAAGATTGGCGCTATTCGATTGATGCTAAATCCTCAGAAAGTTTAAGAGATCTAAGAAATACTCAGGCGACACTATTAGATAAGATGCAAAAGAACAAGATTGAGAAAGCCTACACACTAAAGGGCGATATGAAAAAATCTATGATGGATGGATGGTTAGGGCGGGAAGTTGAACAGGATAATCAAGATTGAAAATATCTAAACGAAGGGGAAAAAAATTCGGTTATCGTGGTACAAAATTCAAAAACAATCATCAGGGTAATAGACCTATGAAACAATAACTTTAATAGATAACTATCTAACGATCAAATTATGCGAAAGGGCGTAATCGTTTGGGTTTCGGCTGTGCCTTTAGAACTAGATTTAGAATTTAGGAAAATAATAACTAGAAAAAATAACGGAAAAATTAAACGAGGCGATCTTAAAAATTCATTAATCGAAGCCGTAAAAGATTGGAACAAAAAACAAAATCAAATTATGGAAAATAAATAAAATGATAAAACAGTTTTTTAAAAAATTATGGGCTGAGTATTATTCCTTTTTGTTTGGTTTAATGTTAGGTATGTTTTCAATGCTTGGCGTAATGCTCTTTTCATTTTGGGAATACGGAAAATGGGAATAATTAAACATAAAGATATTTTTTCCTCAAAATGGATAACCGCAGAAATTACAGATGCCTCAAACAGGATCTATTATGTACCAATTAAAAGAACAATCGGCGATTACTTCCTGGCCGATATTGAAAATCATGTTTATTGCTTTAAGATTGTGGGCGCACGAATTAAGGTTTATCAGCATACTTTAGTCAAATCCTTTAGGGTTTTACAATATGATTTAAATCACTATATGCCCGTTTCTGCAAGCGATAATAAAATGCTTGAAGAAATCTTAAAGAAAAATGCCTTACCAAAAATGAATATGATGTTATTTAATATCCTAAAACTATTAGGCAAAAGAGAAAAGGCAGAATTTACGCCCCACAATTTACAGGATCTAGTTAATGATGTAAGCGAACACGAAAAGGAGTATAAAGAAAGGGTAGAATCTATTAAAAATTATTTGAAGCATTTGAACGTTACAGAAATTATAACCCCTGTTAGACCTATAACCGATTTTATCGAAGGCGATCTATTAACTACCGATTCTAAGTTTATGGGATCAATAGTAACCCAACACGCCCGCACAGATATCGAACATAAAAAAGTAACAAACACACCCGAAGTGGGAAAAACGGCATGGATCAAATTTATTCTAATTATTGCTATGGTCGTTATAATCGCTTTAGTAATTTATCTAGCGTATGATTCAGGCATTTTTGAGGGTTTAATTCCTAATATTCCCTCGTTTAATGTACCTAATCTCAGCCCCCCAAATCAGCAGCAAAGTATGATGCAAAAATATTCTACCCCTGAGGCTGCAAAAGCCGCAATAGATAGGGGGGAATTAGATTATGATTCCCTATCCAATGATGAAAAAGCCATGATTGATACGGTAGAACTTCCCAAAGTTGAGCCAAAAGGATAAAGAAAAATAGTATTGTATTAATGAAAAATCATGTTAAGCCTATTATTTATTATAATTTTACAGGCTACATCTTTTCAAACTATCATAGTAAATGAAACTGTACCATGTTTTCTAAATGAAACCGCAGGCGCGCAAATGTGGAAGAACTGCGGCGCTTCTGATGATTTTTTGGCTTTTGCCTTACTAGGTTTTGAATGGGCAACGGGCGGGAATTTCTCTATGCTTTTAGTTTCTATTTTAATCCTATTTACTTACATAAAATATCATAAAGTGATCTATCCTATTATGATTGGATTCATGTATATTCCTACAACTTTCTTTTTATTCCCTGCAACGTTCCAAAGTTACGGCTTTATTTTCTTAGGGCTTGCCGTTGCGGGATTCGTTTTCTATATGCTAACGCGGCAAACAAAAGAGTATAATTGAATAGTTATCTATTTCTAAAAATGCCCCTTTCTTAAATATTAGAGAAATGAGATTTTTAATTAATGGTACAGCAATTAATGCCGCTGATTGGCGGCTTTATTGGACTAGTTATCATCTTGGGCGTAGGTACGCTTATTCTTGGTAATAGTACGATGGATTGTAGTACACTAGCAGGCTTCAACGCTACGGCAGTTTTAGATTCAGATCATGCCGATTGGGGTTTGACTTGTGTTACAGCAAACACTAATGCACAAAGCGGATATGCGCTCTTAATTATAGCAATTATCGTTTTTGCAGCGGTAATCATACTAAGTATTGTAAGACTACTCGGATAGTCTTTCAATCCCCTTTCTTTTTTTTATAAAATCTAAAATAATAGCATATTACTCATTAAATCAATGAGTAGCCTGATTTTCTTAGGATTTTCTATCATCATGTTTATTGTTTCTTATGGCGTTATGTGGATGATTGTTCCTATGGTTTTAGGTATGTTCTTTTCATTAGATG
>SDBT01005443.1_pt1 | contig 21357 bp, 18 predicted proteins | sample 2277101 | NCBI WGS metagenome assembly SDBT01 (sample SAMN10404973, study PRJNA504765) | marine sediment metagenome | isolation source: marine sediment core GS10_PC15, 103 cmbsf | place: Arctic Ocean: Southern Knipovich Ridge | collected 2010
CCACCCGAGGAGCAGACCAAGATGCCCCCTGCAGGCGTTCTTCAATACCTCGATGATTGCCGTGCATGGGCCGACGATGACGTGATAGCCAAAATAGTATCCCTTGTGGAAGGGATGAACCGCAGCGCACAATTCCGCAAGGACGTCGCGGAGTTCGCGGGTGCGACGGTTCTCTTAAGCGCCACGGACACGGGTCGAGAGTTCATAATCACATTCAGTGACCAGGGTGTACGCGTCTGCCCGTACTCCGGTCAGCCATTCGATGTGAACATTCTAGCCACCGAAGAAGTCCACTGCGCCGTGCTGTCCGGGGAAATGGACGCGGATGCCGCGTTTTTTTCTGGAAGCGTCCGCATTTGTGGCTCTGTCTTTAAAGCGTTCCGCATAAAGAATAGATTTCTGAGTCTCCTGCAGTCCCATTTGATTCGTGAATCCCAGGCTGCAAAAGAACTCCCTTCAACACGTTGAGAGAAAGGTAAAAACATGAAGGAAGAAAGAAAAGGCTACGGCCAAGAGCCCAGCGGTCAGCACGAGCGCACCGTTGGTCGGCGCGAGGCCCTTAAGGCGGGTGCGCTGGGCGCCGTCGGGATCGTGGGCGCGTTGGCCTCTCAGGCTGGTGCGGCGAAACTGGTGACGGGTGACGGATCCACCAGTCAGCAAACACGCTTCGCCATGGTAATCGACTTGCGCAAATGTATCGGCTGCCACGCCTGCTCGGTCGCCTGCAAGAGCGAGTACAATGTCCCGCTTGGGGTGTGGCGATCTTGGGTCAAGCAGGTCGAGCGAGGAAAGTTTCCAAACACGCAGCGCCACATCCTCCCGCGCCTCTGCAACCACTGCTCTCAACCGGCATGTGTGGAGGCCTGCCCGACCAAGTCGGCCTACGCGAGAGATGACGGTGTCGTGCTGGTTCGCGAAGAACGATGCATCGGGTGCGGACTTTGCATAGCGGCGTGTCCGTATGATGCGCGCTTTCTCCACCCCGTAAAAAAGATTGCCAACAAGTGTACGTTCTGCATACACCGAGTGGACAAGGGCCTTGTCCCCTCCTGTGTCAATACCTGCCAAGCCAACGCCCGCATCTTCGGAGATCTGAACGACCCGAAAAGCGAAGTGGCCAAACTGGTTGCGAGGGAACCCGTTCAAGTCCTGAAGCCGGAACTCGGAACCGAACCGCGAGTGTTCTATATCGGCGCTGACATGGGCACGATGGGACTCGTGAGAAAGGAGATCTGAAATGGATCAGACGATTTACTACAACGTCGACCACCACGAGGCAATGGGCGTCCTGGTTGTCTTCTACTTCTTTCTGAGCGGCCTTAGCGCTGGTGCGTTCCTGACCGCGGGCGCCTGTCGGATTGTTGGTGGCCTAAAGTACGCCAAGATAGAGAAGATTGCCGCGATCGCCGCGCCAATCCTGCTCGCCCCAGGGCTACTGTGCCTCTTGTTGGACCTGGGTAAACCGATGCGCTTCTTCAATCTCTTCTTCTACTTCAACCCCGCCAGCGTTGCCTCCTGGGGGGTCTGGCTGATAAACATCTTCATGGGTCTATCAGTCCTATACGCCTTCCTTCACGTAATCGGAAAGGCTGACAAGGCCAAGGTGCTTGCCTATGTGGGTTCCCTCGTTGCCTTGGTGGTAGGTCTCTATTCAGGGATGCTCCTGTACCAAATGCGCGGGCACGAACTGTGGCATTCGGCGCTGGTTCCACCAATATTCCTGGCTTCTGCGGTTGCTTCAGGCTTGGCGGTGGTCTTGCTTTTGTCTGGCTCAGCGGAACCGGAGAGAACTCGTACACTTTCGAAAGCCCTGGCGGTTGTGGTCGGCGTGGATCTCATTCTGGCGCTGACAGAGCTCGGGACCCTGTTGTGGAGCGGCGGGGCTAAGGCAGAGGCCGCAAGTGTGATTACATCGGGCGGGTACGGGTTCTTGTTCATCGGGGTATACGTCATTCTGGGTCTGGGAATTCCGCTTGCGGTTCTGACGAGGCGGCCGGGTCGAGTCGCGCAGGTGGCAGCCGCCCTACTGGTTCTGATCGGAACCCTGGCTATGCGTTACGTTATTGTGATGGGTGGCCAGGCCGTGCCGCTTAGTTAACTCGCATGATTATGGCGAAGGATGAAAGGAATAGAACAATGTCACAGATGACAAGGCGAGATTTGCTCAAGCTCGGCACCGCCAGCGCGGGGCTCGCCGCAACCGGGCTTGGCGCGGGCGCCGCCCTTGGCGGGACCGTCAAGCTTACCAAAGGCGGCAGGGATTTTTCTCCCGAGACTGGTAAAGAGCGCAAAGCCGTTCCATCGGCGTGCTGGCAGTGCGTGACGCGAGATGGAATTGTCGGATACGTGGAAGACGGGCGCCTCGTTAAGATCGAGGGCAATCCGGAACTGCCCCGCACCAACGGTAAGCTTTGCGCCCGCGGACAGGCGGGAACAAATGTCCTCTACAATCCCGACCGGCTCCTTTACCCCCTCAAGCGCATCGGGAAGCGTGGAGAGGGTAAGTGGAAGAAGATTTCCTGGGACGAGGCGCTGGATCTGCTCGTCAACGGAGGCGAGATCGTCGGCCGCAAGGTCAAAGGCCTTAAGACCCTCCGTGATGAGGGACACCCCGAGAAATTCATGTTCCACTACGGTCGGATGAAGGGATCTGACAGCAAGATTATCAAGAGTCACTTCCTCGCGGCTTACGGGACGAAGACAATCGGGAACCACACCTCGATCTGCGAGTCAGCCAAGTTCACCGCCGAGGAACTCACCTGGGGAAGTCACTATGACAACTGGGACTTCGAGAATGCGAAATTCATCCTGAACTTTGGGAGCAACGTCCTGGAATGTCACACAAACCACATCCCGACGGCCCAACGATGCATCGCTGCGATAGCGCACGGAGTGCCGATGTACACCTTTGACGTACGCCTGTCGAATACGGCGGCAAAGTCCACTGAGTGGGTTCCGATCAAGTCCGGGACGGATCTCGCCGTCGTGCTCGCCATGTGCAACGTGCTCCTCCAGAACGGCATCTGCGACAAAAAGTTTATCGAGACCTATACGAACGTAACTGTTGACGAGCTTGAGAAGCACCTGTCCCAGTACACCCCCCAGTGGGCTGAGAAGATCAGCGGTGTCCCCGCCGAGAAGATTCGCACCATCGCCCTGGGATATGGCCGAACGACACCGAGCGTCTGCATAAGCTACCGCGGAGCGGTCATGCACTATAACGGCGTGCAGACCCAGCGGGCAATAATGATGCTCCAGGCGATCGCTGGAAACATCGACCGCCCCGGTGGCAATTGCCGTGCGGTAGGCGCCAGCTGGAAGTACAAGTTCCCCAAGCCCAAGACGAAGGGCAAGAAGCTCCACATTGTTGACGGTGAGAAGGGCGCGTACGCTTATCCGACGCACCACGCGTCGCACCAGGTCTTCCATATGATCGACAAGGGCCCGGAACGCCCCGACATTTACATGATGTATTGCTATAATCCCGCCTACGTGAACGGCGACGTGCAAGCCAGCATCGACCTTATGAAGAATGAGCAGAAGATGCCCTTCATCGTGTCGGTCGACGTAGCGCTCTCGGAGAGCACGGAACTCGCTGATCTCGTGCTTCCCGATACAACCTACCTGGAGCGATGGACCGCGGATGACATGGTCTGTCCATCGCAGATCAAGGAATACTACATCCGCCAGCCTATGGTAAAACCGCTGGGAGAGTCGCGCAACTTCTGTGATGTAGTCTGCGACATATCCAAGCGGCTGGGAATCGACCTCGGGTTTAACTTCGCTGAGGACTTCGTCAAGAATTGCTGCGAGAACACGCCCGGTGTGAAAGAGGCCGGCGGGTTCGAGTACATGAAAAAGCACGGTGCTTGGTACGACAAAAACGCCAAGCCCGCATACTTCGCCCACACTAAAGAGGTGGACGTCACCGGAGCGTCGCTGGACGAGGCCACGGGCGTCTACTACAAGAAAAACAGTAGCGATAAGGATTATTCCTCGCTTAGCGGGAAGAATGCAGCTTCACAGTACGTGGGACAGTTATGCGGGGACGGTAAGGCCCGCAAGGGATTCCCACCCGACAGTCACCGATGGAAAACCGGGTTGTTCGAGATTCGATCCGACGCGCTCGCCAAGAAAGGCTTTGACGCTGTACCTTCATGGATGCCCATCCCCGAGCACGAGAAGATGGGCCCGGATGATTTGGTCATGACGACCTACAAAGTCAACGTCCAGACCCACTCGCGGACGCAAAACTGCAAATGGCTCACGGAAATCTATCACGAGAATCCCGCATGGATCAACCCGAAGACGGCCGCTCCACGAGGGATCCAAGATGCTGACCTTATCAAGGTAAAATCCTCCGTGGGCGAGATCACCATCAAGGCTCGCGTTACCGAGGCCATCGTTCCAGGGGTGATTGCGATCTCCAACCACATGGGTCACTGGGCGTATGGCGGATACGCTTCCGGAAAGGCGTGCGAAGACAATTACGCTCACGTTTGTGAAGTGGACTGCAAGTACAAGTGGTGGGGGAAGAACTCCGTGGACAAGGGCATGACGATATGGCGCGAAGGGCGAGGAGTGCATGCAAACTGGGTCATGCCCAACATGGGTGATCCTATCGGGGGAGCCATGCGATACATGGACACGGTCGTCAAGGTAACCAAGGCATGACAAACGAGGACGCCAAAGGACTAGAACCTATGTCGGTGTCAGTGGAACAGAGACACCAACAGGCCTCAAGCCGAAGCAATTGCTACGGGCTACTGGCGCTGATATTTCGGGATACGCCCACCTCCGAGGTGGTCGCTCAGTTCAAGTCCGCCCTGATGGTGGATGCTCTGAGCGATTTCGGGCTTGAGGTGGGTGAAATCCTCGCTGGGGAGCTGGACGAGGTCACTGAACGCCTGGATGAGGAGTACACCAGTACTTTTATCGGCCCTGGACCCCATGTCTCCCCTTACGCCTCGACATATCATGAAGACGAAGGTCAGCTATGGGGTGATTCCACTGTCCGGGTAAAGCGCTTCATCGAAGCCACGGGACTATCGTTTGAGGCGAATTGGGCGAGCATACCGGATCACATTGCGATCGAACTGGAGCTGATGCAGCGGCTTAGCGCGTGTGAATCGGAACTTTGGACCCGTCGTGCGACGGGTCCACCATCTTCAGATGACGATGTAAACGACCAGTTGCGGCGGTGCTTGGAGGTACAGGAAAGATTCCTTCTGGATCACTTGTGTGTATGGGTCTCCAAATTCTGTGAACATCTGTTGGCGAGATCGACCAGTCCCTTCTACCAGGAGATGGCCAATTTGACGAAATCGATCGTACTTTCCGATGTCGAGCGATTGAGCGATTGGCGGGAGCACGAAAAGCCCTGTAACTAGCCTCGCCTCCCAAGCCCTCGCAACAAGAACCAACATCACAGGATCACTCCGCATGGACCAAGAGAATTCGTTTGGGGGAGGATAACAATGAATGATCAATTAAAGAAAGTACTTGTCGTCGACGACGACCAGACTGCCGTGGCGTTTGTGCGTGGAGCACTTGAGCCTGAGAAATATGAGGTGACAGGCGCGGGCGACGGGCTTGCCGGGTTGTCCCGGGCCCGCGAGGATACCCCGGACCTAATTATACTCGACGTATACATGCCACGGCAGCCGGGCTTCTACACATTGCGGGATCTGAAAGCCGATCCCAAGACCAAGAACATCCCCGTCGTCATGCTCACCGGTGTTAGCAATCGACTTGGGATCACCTTCTCCACTCAGGAACTGTACGACTTCCTGGGAATCGAGCCGGATGTCTACCTCGAGAAGCCCGTCGACCCAATGTTCTTGCGCAAGGTAGCCAATAGGCTCTTGGGCGAAGACTCCACTGAAGCCGCCGGAGAGCAGAAGAGAGGCTAACAGCATGAGCGTTCAAGACAAGCTCCTGAAGAGGGCAAAAAAACTGGGTTCGAAGGTCCCGCTATTGGGGACGCACGCCCGTCGTGCCGCCTGTCAAGAACTGGCTTCATATAAGACGGTACAGGCGGTTCCCTTTCTGGTCTCGGTTCTCGCCAGCAACGACGACGAGGTGCGACGCCTCGCCGAGAGTGCGCTTAGTTCCATGAGCGATCCCGACGCCATCGACGCGATCTTCCTGGGTTATCGTTTTACCGAGCATGAATGTTTGCGTCGAATCCTCACTACGCTCGGACGCACCGTCCCTGAGGTTACTGAACTGCGTAAATTGCAGACATCTCAGTTTGAACAAGAGCCTTCCCCCGCCGAGGAGGCGTGGCGATACCGGAACGCTCGAGATGGAACAATTCTGACGTTTATCCCGGAGGGGAACTTCTTGGCGTGCAAGGAAGGAACCCTTGTGCATTTGCCTCCCCATTACTTGGCCTTGGGATGTGTAACCAACGCCCAGTACGCCACGTTTCTGAACGAGCGCCGTCCGAATTCGGCCAAGCTCACCGGATGGATTAATCTTAGGCAATCCAGTGCGATCCTTAAAGAAGGCGACGCTTATGTGGCAGACCCGAAAAAGGCAGATCTGCCCGCCGTATGGGTAACGTGGGAGGGCGCCACAGCGTACTGCAAGTGGGCTGGATTGCGGCTACCGACGGAACCAGAATGGGAAAAGGGAGCAAGAGGAGTTGACGGACGGTTGTATCCCTGGGGAGACGAATGGGAGGCCGGAAGACCCCTGCCCGCACATGGAGAGCGACAGCCCACAGAGATCACCAGCGTCTGGGCATATCCGAGCGGACGCAGTCCGTACGGTCTGTACCAAATGATCGGAAATGTCTATGAGTGGTGCGCTGATTGGTTCGAGGAAAGCGCGTTCGAACGTTACGGGAAAGGCGACCTCAGGCCGCCATCGCGTGGAGAAAATCGAGCGCTGCGAGGTGGGCCTTGGTGTTTCGGTACGCTTGCCTACCTGAGAACCGAATACCGCAAAGGCACAGTCTGGCGGGGCGGGACGATTCTCTGTGGTTTTCGCTGTGCCAAAAGTCTCTGATTATTCAAGTCTTGGATTACTTGTCTGTTCTTTGCTGACCATACCTTCCCATCCATCTCAGAGCGAGGAGTAAACTATGCTGGATCGTAACTGCGCCCCTGCTCCTACTGTCAGGAGGCTGAGCCTCTATCTCAGACAGTTAGAGCAACTTGCCACTGAAGGTGTCGACAAGATCTCCAGCAGGAAGTTGGGGACGATGCTCCACACCTCGGACACACAGATTCGCAAGGATCTGGCGTGTTTTGGACAGTTCGGCCAGACCGGCATTGGGTACTGCGTCGATTCACTAATCGAGCGCCTGCGCCACATTCTGGGTACCGATAAGATCTGGAAAACGATTGTGATCGGTGCTGGTGATCTGGGCCGGACGCTGCTGCAATACGAGGGGTTCTTAAAGAAAGGCTTCGAGCCAGTGGCCGCGTTCGACATTTCGGCTGACAAGGTGGGTAGACGTGTGGGCCACGTACCCGTCCACCACATCAATGAGCTTCCGCAGATAGTGTGGAAGAATAACGTCAAGCTGGCCATCGTGGCGGTCCCCACCGAGGCAGCCCAGAGCGTAGCCGACATGCTGTGCCAAGTCGGCATTATGGGAATCCTCACGTTCGCTCCAATCACCCTTGAGACGCCTCCTGGGGTGGCCGTTGGTGTGGTAGATCTCCCTGCAAGTCTGGAGCAAGTTGCTTTCCGTGTGGGTAACGGGGAGGTATAAGAAGGTCCGGCAAGACTGCTTGGGCCGGCAAAGACCGTAAGGAATGCTACGCCAGGGAAGGAGTCAATATGACTATGAGCAGATTCCGCTGTATGTGTCTGGCTGTGATTGTGGTCTCGATGACGTCTTCGACTGCAATGGCCGCAGCCACGGATGACCTGCAGGCCAAGGTCGGCAGACTCGAGCAACTCGTCGATCGACAGGGGCAGCGCATCGCCGAACTCGAGGCTCAGCAGAAAGGCGAGCTTACGCCTGAGGAGAAACGCAATTTTCTGGCGTTGTACAAAGAACTCCAAGCCGACGCCGGCAACCGCGTCTCGATGGGGTGGCTTGAGGACTTCACCATCTTCGGTGACTTGCGCTTGCGGTATCACTTGGAGAAGCCTGACGACAGCACGTCGGACAAGCACAGGGGGCGATTCCGTCTCCGCGTAGGGGCGAAGAAGACGTGGTTGGAAAAGCAATTCGAAGTGGGCTTTCGTCTGGCTAGCGGGTCCAGCGACGATCCGACCTCGACCAACCAGACTTGGACCGGAAACTTCAGTGAGAAGAGAGTCTGGATCGATCTGGCTTACGCCAAGTACCAACCGAAGCCCATCAAAGGCTTCATGATCGTCGGGGGAAAGATGAAGAATCCCTTCGTCCACACCAACATGATTTGGGATAGCGACGTTAACCCCGAGGGTGTCTTCGCAGTTTACAAGTATCCGGGATTCGGTACCTTCGTGCCGTTCGCAGGGTTCGGCTTCTTCCAGCTCGTTCACAATTCGAACGATCCGGATGCCGAATTGCACGCCTATCAGGCTGGTTTTACGTGGGGCCTGATAAAGGATGTCAAGTGGACCTCAGCGCTGTCGTACTATGATTTCAACAACTTTGACGAGAACTTCTCGTCGGCAGCCAATGGCAATACCGAATCGGGCGGGCGGCTGACAGCTGAGAACTTCAGGGTTTTGAACGTGACTAACAAGGTCGGGTGGAAAGCATTCTCGCTCCCCATGAACATCTACATCGATTACGCGCACAATTCAGGGAACGAGTTGGGCGGGCAGAGCGATGCTTTCGCCGTCGGTTATAAGATAGGGAAGAACAAGAAAAAGGGCGACTGGTCGGCCAAGTACAAGTACGCCTTCATTGAGGCGAACGCAACTCCAGGCCGCTTCAACGACAGCGACTTTGGTCACTCGAATCGCGAAGGGCACCAATTTGGCGCTGTGTATAGCATAACAGACTTCCTTACGGCCAGCCTGAACGTGTTCTGCACGGAACCAATTACTGGATCTGATGAGGACAACACCATGTTCCTGGTCTTGGCTGATCTAATCTGGAAATTCTAAGGTAACCATTGTTAGTAGCTCCTAGGCTCGAACGCAGAGGAGAGAGACTATCCGATATGGCTGTGTGTTACTAATTGCCGGGCTGCTTCCTCTTGGCGTTGTTGCAGGATGTAGGGAGAACCCAGGTCCACAGAGCCCTTCTGCGGTACAAGAGGCACCGGAAAAGGTGCTCCTTTGCACACACTGCGGCCAGATAAAGGGTTCGGAAAGTTGTTGCATTCAAGGGCAGGAACTTTGCTCTAAGTGTGGACTGGCAAAGGGCTCGCCCGGATGTTGCAAACTACCCAAAGCCCCTGAAGGCGACGTCGAACTGTGCACAAAATGCGGATTCATCAAGGGCTCGCCCGACTGCTGTAAAATCGAGGGAAAGCAGACTTGTTCCAAGTGCGGCCTTGTGAAAGGATCGCCAGGCTGTTGCAAGATTAAGTGAAGTCACGAATGCACGAAGCTCTTGACGCGTTGTTTTCTGATCCTGTACGAGCGTCTGTGAGAATAAGAGAGTTGCTCGTGAGCAGTTTTCCACATGAACAGAATCTCGGCGATGTTGTGAAAGTCTACGTTCAAAACCTGTTACTCTTCGTATGTGACAAGGAAACCTGACAAGCAATAGATAAATCCTGCAAACTGGTCTCCGACCCGGTATGCCTACGGCTTGGGGTTTTGTAAGTTATCCGACGCTTGTGAAAACCTCTAAAGCTAGGGTCTCCGGGCGATAGGGTTCGGATGGAAACGTCCCGGCCTCCCGTGCTTGGAAAGGAGACGCCTCGTGTTGATCACTCCTAAGCGAGCGTTCGAGATTGTTCTGAAGAACGTTCGCCCTCTAAAGTCAGTAAACAAATCCCTCAGCGAAGCAACAGGATGTTGCCTGGGGCAAGACGTGTGCGCCGATCGGGACTCACCTCCAACGGATCGTTCCGCAATGGATGGATACGCGGTACGCACCGGGGATCTCCGACGCCCTGGGAGAGAATTGCGGTTGGTCGGTGAAGTAGCGGCAGGGAGCCCGAAGCGCCCCAGGGTCTATCCTGGAACGTGTGTCCGCATTCTGACCGGGGGAAGTATCCCGCCGGGGGCCAACTCCGTCGTAAAGCTCGAAGAGACCGAAGAAACCCCTGGCCTTGTGACTTTCCTGACGACGACGACCGTTGGTTCCAACGTTCGTAAACGAGGTGAGGTAGCCCGGAAAGGCGAGGTGCTCTTACCCAAAGGGACGGTTCTGGGCCCAGCGCAGATTGGCGTTTGCGCATCGGTAGGGAAGGCGATGGTGAGGGTACACCCGAAACCGAGGGTAGCTGTACTGTGTACGGGCGAGGAACTGCGGGAGCCCGGGAGCAGAGTGGGCCCTCATCAGCTGCGCGACTCCAACGGCCCGAGCCTGTGCGCGGCGTTGGAGGAGTCAGGACACGAGAATGTGACCCCCCGGATCGTTCCGGACGCCCCGGGGGTCTTGGCCGCAAAGCTTAAGATGGCCGCTCAAAGGCACGATGTGGTGATTGTTACCGGCGGTGTGTCGGTTGGGAAATACGACTTCGTTCCTGAGGCGCTCGGGCGGATCGGGGCAACAATCCGTTTTCATGGTGTGGCGATGAAGCCCGGCAAGCCTCAACTCTACGCCACACTGAAGCCGAATCGCCACATCTTTGGGCTTCCGGGCAATCCCCTGAGTGTCCTGACCGGGTTTTATGAGCTTGTTCTTCCGGCGGTTCGCCGCATGTCAGGGCTCTCTGTGGAATCCTGTCGACCTTGTTTGCACCTCCCGCTCACCCGCACCATACGTTCCAAGGGAACCCGCTCGGAATTTGTGCTGGGGCGGCTCGTTCGGGGCAAGAATGGTTCACAAGTAACGCCCGTCAAATCGAGCGGCTCGGCGGATCTTGTTGCGGGCGCAAGGGCGGACGGAGTTATTGTTGTCCCTCAAAGTGTGAGCCACATCCCTAAAGGTCAGATGGTAGAATTTAGACCATGGAGACACATTCCATGATCTGTTATTCGAAAGAACAACCGGTCTCTCTTCGAATATCCGTCACGGACCGCTGTCAGTTGCGATGCTTGTACTGCATGCCTCCTGAGGGCGTCCCAAAGCGAGCCCGCCAGGACATCCTCAGCTTCGAAGAGATCGTGCGTTTCGTCCGTGTGGTGAAGTTGCATTTCGGATTGTCCAAGGTGCACATTACTGGTGGGGAGCCGCTGGTTCGCCCTGGCATAGTCAAACTTGTGGAGATGTTGGCCACTGAAGGCATTGAAGACTTGTCGCTAACTACGAATGGCCAATGCTTAGGGCCCATAGCACGGGACCTGAAGCTGGCTGGTCTCACCCGAGTCAACATCAGCCTCGATTCCCTCAACGATAAGACCTACGCATTACTGACCCGCGGTGGGAACCTGAAATGCGCCTTGGAAGGGATACAGGCAGCGTTGCGAGAAGGACTCTCGCCAATCAAGCTGAACACGGTGGTCTTGAGGGGATATAACGACGCCGAAGTTACAAACATGGCCCGCTGGGCCATAGAGCATCGCTGCCACATTCGCTTCCTTGAACTGATGCCTATTGGATTCGCCAAAGGGATCTTCCGGGACTTGTTTGTTCCGGCGTCTGAGGTACGGGCGCATTTGGAGAAGCCCTTTGTCCTCAGGGCGATGGCTTATAATCTCAGCCAGAGCAGTCGAGACTTCCTCGCTTGCGACTGTCATGGCGGACGAGGTGTTATCGGTTTCATTGCGGGGCACTCCAGACCGTTTTGCCATGGATGCAGGCGATTGCGCTTAACCAGCACAGGTCAACTAATCGGCTGTTTGGCGCGAGGACAGGGCTCGGACACCAGAAGTCTTCTTCGGTGCAACACTCAACATATGGATCAGGCATTGCGTGAGATCATTAAGTCTGGATTGGCCTCAAAGCGCATCCGCAGTGAATTCGACACCACCCGTACTATGGCATCGGTAGGAGGATAATAGTTGAGCACACCGAAACAGGTGGAAGTCTGTTCTCTCCAGTGGTTGCCTCGGATCGGATCGATCAGCGGACGGGTTATTCTGAACGAGGCAAGCGGCGCCCTTGGCGACCTCGGGACATTTGTGCCCATTGTCATTGCATTGACCCTGTTTGTCGGGATGGACGCCGCGACCATTCTGGTCTTTGCAGGATTGGCAAACATAGTGACGGGTCTTGTCTTTCGCGTTCCGATTGCGGTCCAGCCGATGAAGGCAATTGCGGCCCTCGCCATTGCAGGTGCGATGACAGCTGATCAGGTGAGCTCGGCTGGGTTCCTCATAGGGGCGTGTATGTTGGCCTTGGCATGTCTGGGTTTGATCGAACGGCTGGATCGGATCATTCCACACGCGGTTATCGGTGGCATTCAGTTGATCGTTGGCGCAAAGTTGGCGATCAAGGGGCTGAATTTGGGACTTATCGATCCTGTAACCCATGTGTTGCGTCCTCTATGGGGCGCCGAAAGTCTGACCGTCCTGGGTGTTGCTGCTGTGGTATTGCTGTGGTCTCGTGGACGGTGGCGACGAGCTGCATTGGGGCTGATCGGCCTTGGTTTTGTCATTGCAGTCGTGAAGGAACCGACGCTGCTGAGCTCGTGGGATATCACTTTGTGGCGACCGGCCGTGATCTCGCTTGATCCGTCAGCACTTGGTGCGATCCTGCGAGGATCGCTGGTGCAGATACCGCTTACGCTCCTGAACTCGGTATTTGCTGTGTCGGTGCTGGCGGGAAGGCTTTTTTCAACCGGTGCGAGACAAGTGGCCCCGACAAAGGTGGCTGTTTCCGTTGGTCTCATGAACCTGCTCACTTGTCCCTTTGGTGCTATGCCCGTCTGTCACGGCTCGGGCGGCTTGGCCGGACAGTACGCCTTCGGTGCGCGCAGCGGCTTGTCCATGGTGATGTTGGGAACTGCCAAGCTGCTGGCTGGCTTGTTGTTTGGAGCTGTGGCACTTACATGGATGCAAGCCTTCCCACTTACGGTGTTAAGTATGTTCCTGCTTTTGGCAGGGGTTACCCTTGCCCAGGCAAGCCGCTTCTGGCAAACTTGGAATAACATCATAGTTGCCGTGGTTACCATGGGGATATCCTTTGCCACAGGTTGCATACCCGTAGGTTTTGTGGCCGGGTGGTTCACCCACGTGCTTCTGACCCGAGTAATCCAAGGAGAACCGCAGATGCGGCCGTCTCTTCTATTAGGCTTAGCTTTTTGGAGAAAGGGCGATGACGCGTAATATTGATCATTCTGAGAGTACTCCGCGCGAAGGGTTGTCTCATGTTTCGCGCAAAGGTCAGGCTCGGATGGTAAACGTTACCGACAAGGCCAACACGTCCCGGTCCGCCCTCGCAGAGGCGTGGGTGGATGTGGGTGAGGATATCGCGGAGAAGTTGCGCCAGACCGGCGCGATCGCCAAGGGCAACGTCTTGGAGACCGCCAGACTAGCCGGCATCATGGCCGCCAAGAAGACCCCCGAGCTGATCCCCATGTGCCACCCCCTCTGCCTCGATGTGGTTGACATAACCGCGGAGTTGGTCGACGATCGCGTCCACCTCCTCGCCCGCGTCGCTTGCGAGGGTAAGACGGGCGTGGAGATGGAGGCGATGACGGGGGCTGCCATCGCCGCACTGACCATCTACGACATGGTCAAGTCCGCCGGGAAGGGCGTGCAAATCGGCCCCGTACGGTTGTTGGAGAAGCAGGGAGGCAAATCCGGCCACTGGAAACGCAAGGAGGACTGCGATGGGACGGGTTGAGGCCCTGTGCATCAGCGAAAAGAAGGGGGAGCGAAAGACCCCGGTAGACGCAGCGGTCTTCCGCCCCGAGCACGGTATCGAATCGGATGCCCACGCGGGGACGTGGCACCGGCAGGTGAGTTTGTTGGCAGCAGAGGACGTCGAGAGCATCCGGTCCAAGGGTTTACCCGACCTCGCACACGGTGACTTCGCAGAAAACGTTGTCTTGTCTGGTTTGGAGTTTGGAAGGCTCGGGCTGGGCACGCGTTTGCATCTGGGCGCGGACGTTGTGCTTTCAATTACGCAAATCGGGAAGACCTGTCACACCCCGTGCCAGATCTACTACAAGACCGGCGATTGCATCATGCCTCGGGCCGGGCTGTTCGCTCGAGTCGAGGTCGGCGGTAAGGTGCGAGTAGGTGATTCGGCAGATCCTTTGAATGTGGTCCCACGAGACCTTTTCCAGACCGTCATCTTGACCATCTCTGACCGGTGTTCAAGAGGCGAGGCGCAAGATACGGCCGGGCCGGCGGTCGGACAGTGTCTGAAGGAATCGCTGAACGTGCATGTCTACCACACGAAGATTCTACCGGACGATCAGAATACCATCGCAGACGCCCTGAAACATTATTGCGACGGGCATTCGATTGACTTGATCGTCACGGTGGGTGGGACAGGTTTCGCCCCTCGCGACGTTACACCCGAGGCTACACGCGACGTAGTTGAACGATTCACGCCCGGTCTGGATGAGGCGATGCGAGCGGCATCCATGTCGAAGACACCTCATGCGATGTTGTCGCGCGGGGTCTCGGGCATCCGCGGTTCGACACTGATCCTCAACCTCCCCGGTTCCCAACGCGCTGCCGTGGAAAACCTCAACGCCGTCATTCCTGGACTGCGGCACGGGTTGGAAAAACTTCGCGGAGACATGGCCGATTGTGGCGGGGAACTTGAGGAGAAAGCCCCGAATGATTGACGACCTTCCGATCTTCGCAATATGCGGATGGACCGGGTCCGGTAAGACGACCCTCATAGAGAAAGTCTTGCCCTTGTTCTGCAAGAAGGGCCTGAAAGTCGCTGTCGTCAAGCATGACGTGCACGGTATCGACGCGGATAGACCCGGTAAGGATAGCGACAGATTCTTCCAGGTAGGTGCGGACGTGCTCCTTCAGGGACCGGGAGAGGCGTTCTTTCGGACCCATAGGGAGACCGATAGCGATGACTTGTTTCTGACACTGCAATTGTTAGCGGCGAAATATGATCTCATATTACTGGAGGGTCACAAAGGCACCCCGCTAAGAAAGGTATGGCTTCTAAGCGAGGGAGAGACCTCCCCCCCCCCTGAGGTCAGTAACGTCGTCACCGCGATGCCCAGGGATTCCGACCGCCTCGGAACGATCGTTCCGATCCTTGAGAAGTTTCTGGTGGACCAATGGCTGAAGACGCCGGTATTCGGGTGTGTCTTGATCGGAGGCAACAGCGCACGAATGGGTACGCCCAAGCATCTGTTGTCAAGCGACGGTAGGACCTGGCTGGAGCGCACGGGGGAATTATTGCAGCAAAGCTGTGAGAGAATCGTCATCGCAGGAACCGGCGCGCTTCCGGACGGACTGAGCAACTATGAGAGGCTGGACGACGTCCCCGATACAAAGGGCCCGATGGGGGGTCTGCTTGCAGCGATGCGATGGGCCCCGCAGGCTTCGTGGTTGGTGACGGCATGCGATCTTCCTGATCTTTCCAATGAGGCTTTGAAGTGGTTGCTTTCGACTCGCGCTCCGGGTGTCTGGGCGACATTGCCCAGGCTCGAAAATGCTTGTGGGGTAGAACCATTGCTAAGCCATTATGACTTTCGCTCTCAACTGTTACTGGAACAGCAAGCGAGTAGCGGAAACTTCAAGCTCAGCGACATTGCATCTCACCCAAAGGTGGCTTCGCCATCCGTGCCCCCCCCTCTCGCCCCAGCCTGGAAGAACGTCAATGCGCGAGCAGATCTCTGACCGGATTAGCGGGACGTGAGCGCTGGTTTCTACAGGCAAATGGCCTCGATATGAAATTGCCGGAAGACCCGATATCCCGACGCAGTTTTCTCAAGCTGATAGGTGTTTCTTCTGCAGCCCTTGGTCTGGGCAATCTTGTTGGCTGCCTCCCTGAAGGCGAGACGTTCTATCTAGAAGAAGGACTGACTCCAGATCATTGGAAAAGGGCCGTGTGCCGTTATTGCGGTACGGGATGCGGTATGGAGTTGGGTATTAAGGGCGGAAAGATTATCGCCATTCGTGGATGGCGGGACTATCCGGTCAATAAGGGCGTGTTGTGTTTGAAGGGGCTGTCTTTGATGTACGTCGTTCACTCCAAAGAACGCGCAGTTCACCCGCTGATCCGCAATGGCAATCACTACACCAGAGCATCGTGGGACGAGTCGTTGGGGCTCGTTTCCGAGAGGCTCAAAGATACGGTCTCGAAATACGGGCCGGAAGCGATAGCCCTCTACCTCGGCGCGCAGCTTTTCACCGAAGAATTCTTTGTGGCTAACAAGCTATTCAAAGGCGTCTTAGGTAGCAACAACGTCGAGTCGAACGCGCGGCTGTGCATGGCCAGTGCGGTTACAGGATTCTTGACGACCTTCGGTTTGGATGAACCGCCCGGAAACTACGCCGACATCGACCATTCGGACTGCTTTTTCCTCATCGGAACGAACCTCGCAGAGCAGCATCCCGTGATCTTCGCGCGCATTCTAAAGCGTCGTGCAGCAAACAAGGATGTCAAGATCATAGTCGCCGACCCCCGAATGACCCCGACGGCGGCGCATGCGGATCTGTGGTTGCCCTTTTATCCCGGAACCGATATTGCGTTGATGAACGCGATGGGGCACGTTCTTATGGCAGAGGACTATGTCGATCGATCGTTTGTAGATGCCCACGTGCGGATAATCGAGGGCGGCAGCGTATGGGGACCGGAGAAGGAGGTGGATTTCCAGGCTTTCCGCGAATTTCTAAACGACTACGCCCCCGAGAAGATCGCTGAACAAACCGGCGTCCGCCCCGAGGACATTCGCCGGGCCGCTCACATGTTCGGCCGCGCCCGTACAACGATGTCGCTTTGGACCATGGGTCTCAACCAGCGCCTGTGGGGCACGTGGGCTAACAATGTGGTGTACAACCTGCACCTGCTGACCGGGAAGATATGCAAACCCGGGTCCACCGCTCTATCGATGACCGGACAGCCGAACGCCTGCGGAGGGGTCAGAGAAGCAGGATCCCTCTCTCACATCCTGCCCGCCCACCGAGCAGTCAAGAACGCGCACCACCGAGCGGAGATGGAGGCCCTGTGGGGACTAGAAAGAGGATCCATCTCACCCAAGCCCGGTTTTCACACCATGTCCATGTTCAATGAGGTACAGAAGGGCAACATAAAGTTTCTTTGGGTGGCCTGTTCGAACCCCGCTCAGACCCTCCCGAATCTCCACAAGTACCTGCAAGGGATGGCTGACGTATTCATGGTAGTCCAGGACATCTTCCCTCCCACGCAAACGCAGCCCGACGCCTTCGCGCACCGCACGGCTGAACTGGCGGATGTCTTCCTTCCTTCAGCATTCTGGGTCGAGAAAGGCGGGGTCTTCGGAAACACCGAAAGAAGAAGTTCCCTGAGTGAAAAGGCTGTTGATCCACCTAAGGGACTCCTCGCCGACTGGGAGATATTCGCAGAGGTCGGCAAGCGGATGGGTTACGCAGAACATTTTCAATACACGTCATCTCATCAGATCTGGGACGAGTACCGGCTCGCGACCCGCGGGACTGATATGGACCTTTACGGTGTCACGTATGAAAAGATGCTTGACCGGGGCGGGGTACAATGGCCCTGCCCTTCGGTCGAAAGCCCGGGGAGTCCCCGGCGTTACGTACTCGAGGAGGATCTGCACTTACAAAGGCTGGTCCGCAATGGCAAAGTTCGCGTGGGCAATGATGGAGTCTACTTTTACGGTCACCCGGATGGGAAGGCCAAGATTTTCCTGCGTCCGCAGAGGCCACCCCATGAGGTCCCGGACGCCGAGTTTCCGCTATATCTCACTACCGGGCGAGTTATTCATCACTGGCATTCCGGGACGATGACAATGCGCGTTCCGTGGCTCGAGAAGGCGGTCCCGAGTGCATTTGTCGAACTCAATCCCACTGACGCAGAAACCCGGGGCATCACCGACGGAGACATGGTGGTAGTGGTGACACGCCGTGGAAGACTTACCTTGCACGCTCGCGTCCCAAAGTTATCGCACCTGGAACCCGCCGGATTGGAGGGACGCATCAGCGTCCCGCGCCCAGGTGTGGTGTTCATCCCCTTCTTCGACCCAGGGAAGCTTGTCAACTTCCTGACCGTGGACGCCGTGGATCGTATGTCGAAGGAACCCGAGTATAAGATTTGCGCGTGTCGCGTCGAAAGGGTTTGATGGTGGCCAGGTTTGGGATGGTGATAGATTTGAAGAAGTGCCTAGGTTGCCAGACCTGCACCCTCGCATGCTGCGTCGAGAATAACGTTCTCACCACCAAGAACTGGCACGTCGTATGGGACGTTGTCGAAGGGAGATTTCCGGCGATTCACAGGATGTTCTACCCGCGTCCCTGCCAACACTGCAAGAACCCCCCTTGCGTTGAGGTTTGCCCCACAGGTGCATCGCACAAGAAGAAAGACGGCCGTGTCCTTGTGCGCAACCAAGACTGCATCGGCTGCCGCTACTGTATCGTCGCGTGCCCTTACGAGGCGCGAGTGTTCAACTGGAGCACCCCACAGAAGCTGCTGACGGAAAATCCAGCAGTTCCGATGCGAGCTCGCGGGACGACAGAAAAGTGCACCTTTTGCACCCACCGCATCGAAAGCGCAAAGAAAGCCGGACAGCCCATCGGTAGCGACACTCTGGATGGGACGGTCCCGGCGTGTGTGCAAGAGTGCATTGGGAAGGCGAGATACTTCGGTGATCTTGACGATCCGGACAGCACCGTCGCGCGTCTGATCGCCACGCGCGGACACAAACGATTACTGGAGGATAGGGGAACCGATCCCAGTGTTGTTTATCTGATGTAGGAGACCCGTTCGTGAGCAATACCTACAGATATGCTCTCGTGGTGGTGCTGGTGTTGCTGATTCTGGGGGGTGCGGTGGCGGGCATTTGGCAGTTGCGATGCGGGCTGGCGACGACCGCCCTGCATGCCCCGCCTGTCTGGGGACTCTATGTTGTTTGCTTTGCTTACTTCGCCGGGATCGGTGCAGGTGCGCTGTGCGTTACATCGCTGGCTTTGTGCTCGGGGGGTGAGGAATACAAGCCAATCGCGCGCGCCGCGGGGCCGATAGCACTTGTCTGCCTCATCCTGGCAGGAGTCTTCATCACCATCGATCTCGGGCGGCCGGACCGCGCCATTCTTTTAGTCCTCAAACCCCAATTCTCCTCGCCTCTGATTTGGGACTTCCTAATTCTCAATATCATGCTCGCCGTGGCAGCAATATACACGCTCGTTCTGTTGCGGGTGGATCTCCTCAGGAGCGGCTCGCCTTCCGGCCTTCTTTCGCGTGTGCTAACTGTTGGAGGAAAACCTGAAAGAATAGCCACCGTTCCCAGCGCAATTCGTTTTCTTGCCTGGGTAATGGTCATCACAGTGCCGATTCTTTACGTCCTCACGGTCCGCATCTTCTCGTCTTTGCGAGCCCGTCCGGACTGGAACACGACAGGACTCAGCGCGGTTTTTCTTATCTCAGCAATGCTTTCAGGGTTGGCAGCCACCTGCGTTGCGATTGGTCTGTGGTACAGAACAGAAGAACAAGTTAGCACCCCACAGCTTATCCGGAGAGTCATGCGCAACGGATTGATCGTTCTGATCCTCGTTGACCTGCTCCTAACTTTAAGTCCCTTTGCCAGCATGCGCCAGTTCAACTCACCTTCCCGGTTGATCATCTGGTCGGGTATTAGCGGCGCCACTGTGCTGGAACTTGTGGGGGGTATGCTTATTCCACTGTTCATATTACTCGGTTTCCGCAGGCAGCTGCCGGGGCAGCTAGCAGCCGCGAGCGTGCTGATACTCTTTGGAGTGTTCGTGAAACGCTGGCACGTCATTGTCCCGGCGATGCTCCATCGAGCCATTCCGTTCCCGAAAGGTTCTTACACCCCCAACGCAGTGGAGTGCACCGTTTCCGTGGGCATTGTGGCTTTTGGCATACTGTTGCTCCTTTTGCTGATGCGCCCCCCGGGGGTGCGTCCCGCTTCTTATCGGGTAAGATAGATTCTGCATCTGTAATCACGCGGCACAGCGCTTCTCAGATCCAGGGAACAGATCACCTCACGTACTCCTCTCCGCATACTCCTGCGAGAGAACTTAAAGCCCCGAGAGTTCAGTCACCTAGCCCTCAGATTCCTCCTGGCCCCCGCGCCGTTGAGGAACGGGTCTCCAGCGACTTCCACTCGTACCCCGGATTTCCCAGATGAAAACTACAGTTCGAGTATAATGATGCGTCATCTGGTCGCGAACGAAAGGAGATACTGCAATGGCTGAGAAGAAGGATCCTTCGCGTGCGGAGTTCTCCGATCTGCTTACGGAAGAGCGGACTTTTGCACCGTCGGAAGAATTTCGCCGCTTGGCTTTTTTCCGTAACCCAGAGGTTCGTGAGCATTCTTGGGCGGACCCGGAGCAGTTCTGGTCGAACGCGGCGCAAGGGCTGCATTGGTTCAAGCCTTTTGACCGCGTGCTCGATTGGGACCCCCCAGACGCCAAATGGTTTGTTAACGGCAAGATCAATGCCAGCTACAACTGCTGCGATCGCCACATCAAGGCCGGCCAGCGAAACAAGGCAGCCCTGATCTGGGAAGGCGAGCCCGGGGAATCCCGGGTGATGACCTACTGGGACCTGTACCGCGAAGTGAACCTCTTCGCCAACGCGCTGAAATCCCTGGGCGTGGAGAAGGGCGACCGGGTTGCTATCTACCTTCCAATGATACCGGAAGCGGTGGTGTCGATGCTGGCCTGCGCCCGAATCGGGGCGATTCATTCAGTGGTCTTTGGCGGGTTCAGCGCCGAGGCCCTACGCGATCGTATCAACGATGCCCAGGCCAAGGTGCTCATTACCGCCGACGGCGGGTATCGACGTGGGCAGATCATCCCACTCAAACATGATGCCGATGATGCCGTCAAGGAAACCCCCTCCATCGAGCATGTGATCGTCGTGCAGCGTGGAAACTTCCCCATCCACATCAAAGAAGGGCGGGATCGCTGGTACCACCGCCTTCTCCAGGACGCCGAGCCATATTGCCCCCCAGAGCCGTGCGACAGCGAGGACGTACTGTACATTCTGTACACTTCCGGAACGACCGGGAAGCCCAAGGGAATCGTTCATACTACCGGGGGATATCTGGTGGGAACGTATACCACAATGAAGTACGTCTTCGACCTGCGGCATGACGACGTGTTTTGGTGTACAGCCGATATTGGATGGGTAACGGGACACTCCTACCTGGTGTACGGACCGTTGGCGGCGGGTGCGACATGTGTCATGTACGAAGGCGCCCCGGACTGGCCCGACCGAGACCGCTTCTGGTC
>SDBT01005444.1_pt1 | contig 21357 bp, 13 predicted proteins | sample 2277101 | NCBI WGS metagenome assembly SDBT01 (sample SAMN10404973, study PRJNA504765) | marine sediment metagenome | isolation source: marine sediment core GS10_PC15, 103 cmbsf | place: Arctic Ocean: Southern Knipovich Ridge | collected 2010
TGTAGTTTCCTCAGCCGAGGGCAGTTCTTCTTTTACCTCGCCTTCAGCTTTGCCTTCTTCAATCGCTTCGGCTGTCTCTTTAGTTTCCTTAGCCGAGGGCAGCTCTTCTTTTACCTCGCCTTCAGCTTTGCCTTCTTCAATCGCTTCGGGTGTTTCTGTAGTTTCCTTAGCCGAGGGCAGTTCTTCTTTTACCTCGCCTTCAGCTTTGCCTTCTTCAATCGCTTCGGGTGTTTCTGCAGTTTCCTCAGCCGAGGGCATCCCTTCTTCACTAATCACCTCTATGGCAAGCCCCAAGCTTTGCAGTTCTTTAACCAGAACCTTAAACGATTCTGGCACGCCAGCTTGGACGATGTCCTCATTCTTAATTATAGCCTCATAGGTTTTGGCTCGACCGGCTATATCGTCCGACTTAATAGTCAGAATTTCCTGGAGGTTGCGTGCAGCGCCATAGGCCTCTAGTGCCCATACCTCCATTTCACCAAAACGCTGACCACCGAATTGAGCCTTACCTCCCAGGGGCTGTTGGCTAATTAAGGAATAAGGCCCTGTAGAACGGGCATGAACCTTATCTTCAACCAGGTGGATTAGCTTCATCATATAGACGTTACCCACTGTTACTGGTTGGTCAAATGGCTCACCACTCCGCCCATCACGGAGTATAATCTTGCCGAAAATAGGTGGGGAGAGGTTCCTTTCCGTGCTGATTCTCTCTACAACCTGCTCCAGCTCCAGTGGGCTAAGGTCTTGGCTAGGTACGCCCAGTTCTTCGAGCCACAGGCGCAGGCAAGTCTCCCTTGCCTCTCCCAGGCAGTCATCATTAAATACCCTGTCCCACTCGTAGCCATGGCTTTTAAGCCACGCCTTAACCAGTTCCAGTTGTACCGTAGAATTCCCATCACCAGAATCAACCGCTCCCGCTTTCTGAGCTATCCAGACTCTAGCTAGCTCATCCTCAATGTTAGTGTCAATGGCACCATCAAAGACGGGGGTAAGCACCTTAAAACCCAGCATCTGAGCCGCCCAGCCCAGATGAGCTTCCAGAACTTGACCAATATTCATGCGTGATGGGACACCTATAGGATTGAGGATGATATCTATCGGTGTACCATCAGGAAGAAAAGGCATGTCTTCAGCAGGGGCTATGAGAGAAATGACCCCCTTATTCCCGTGCCGTCCGGCTAGCTTATCCCCTACCGAAACCCTTCGTTTCTGAGCAACCCAGACCTGCACTCGTTGATTAACTCCCGCCGGCAAGTCATCGCCACTCTCACGCGAGAAAACCTTCACATCAATCACCTTACCCCACTCACCATGAGGCACTCGCAGGGAAGTATCTTTCACCTCTCGGGCTTTCTCACCAAAGATAGCCCGCAAAAGTTTCTCTTCAGCAGATAGCTCGGTCTCCCCCTTTGGGGTAATTTTACCGACCAGTATATCGCCCGGACTCACTTCGGCACCAATCCGAACAATACCAGCTTCATCAAGCTCACGCAGACTTTCTTCACCCACATTAGGTATATCTCTGGTAATTTCCTCAGGACCTAACTTAGTATCCCGTGCTTCTATCTCATGCTTTTCAATATGAATAGAGGCAAACTCATCCTCCCTAACTATGCGACTACTAATGATGATAGCATCCTCATAGTTATAACCTTCCCAACTCATAAAGGCGCACAGCACATTCTGCCCCAGGGCCAGTTCATCCCGCTCAGTAGCTGAGCTATCAGCTAGAACCTGTCCCGCCTCCACTCGGTCACCACTGCTTACCACCGAGCTCTGATTAATGCAGGTACCCTGATTGGTGCGCACAAATTTCAACAGCTGATAGGTGTCCTCATCTCCATTATCCTTGGTAACTACAATTTGTGAGCCGGTAACTGAGGTTACTCGACCCGCATTTTGGGCAAAGATTACCTGACCACTGTACTTGGCAGCGTCCTTTTCCACACCAGTAGCTACCAAAGGTGCCTCAGGGCGAAGCAAGGGCACAGCTTGCCGTTGCATATTAGCCCCCATCAGGGCACGATTAGCATCATTATGCTCCAGGAAGGGTATCAGTGATGTGGCAACGCTGAATAGCTGCTTGGGTGATACATCCATAAAATCGATTTTATCAGGTACTTCCATCAGGTAGTGGTCACCCATCCTGGCTTCAACCTTCTCTTCGACAAAGTGACCATTTTGGTCAAGCTGGGCATTAGCCTGGGCAACAGTATATATATCTTCCCTATCGGCTGATAAATACTCCACCTCACCAGAGACAAAGGGCACCACCTTTATAGTTCCGGGAGGTAGCTGACGAAGCTTGGTAACATGCTTGGAGGTAATGGTAGTCCCAGCTCTTACTATAACACTACCCTTCTCACCAACAACTGCTTCCCGGGTTTTCCTGCCTACTAGCCCCTCATGGGTATTGTCTAGCTCCTTAATAACCCTACGATATGGTGTCTCAATAAAACCATACTGGTTAATCAGGCTATAGGTGGCTAAAGAGCCAATAAGACCGATATTAGGTCCCTCAGGTGTTTCGATGGGACAGATTCTGCCATAGTGGGAATAATGGACATCGCGAACATCAAAACCGGCACGCTCGCGAGACAGACCCCCTGGTCCCATTGCGGACAGGCGACGCTTATGAGTTAGTCCAGCTAATGGATTGGTTTGATCCATAAACTGTGATAGTTGTGAACTATTAAAGAATTCGGTGATAGCTGCCACTACCGGGCGAACGTTAACCAGAGCGCTGGGAGTAACTGCCTCAGTGTTGATAATACTCATGCGCTCCGTGGCTACTCGTTCCAAGCGCAACAACCCAATGCGAAACTGGTTTTGCATCAGCTCGCCAACAGTGCGCACTCGCCGATTGCCTAAATGGTCAATATCATCAGCGGCATCACTACCATTATTAATCATGATGATGTGCCTGACTATTTCAACGATATCCTCCTTGGTCAGAGCCCGTTGTTCTTCCGGAACGTTAAGGTTTAATCGCTTATTAAGCTTATAGCGACCCACTCTCCCCAGGTCATAGTGGAGGGAATTAAAGAAAAGGTTGTTTACCAGTTTTCTGGCATTCTCAATATTAGGTGGGTCATTGGGACGCAGTTTTCGATAGATATCAATCAGAGCCTCAGATTGGTTCTTAATCAAAGGCTCGCGCTCCATAGTTAACCTGATAAATTGATGCTCTGAAGAGGTATCCTCATTAGACAACAGGCTGAGCAATTCCTCATCACTGCTATAACCAATAGCCCGTAGCAGCGTAGTAATGGGAATCTTCCGCTTGCCATCTATCTTGGCTGAGATTACATTCCGATTGCTAGTATCAAACTCCAGCCAAGCTCCACGGCCTGGAACTAGCTTAGCCCGGCATAATTCCCGGCCACTAGTGGCATCCTCTTCGACAGTGAAATAAACACCTGGAGAGCGGAGCAATTGGCTTACTACTACCCGTTCCGCTCCACTGATAATAAAAGTGCCTTCATCCGTCATCAGAGGGATATCACCGAAAAATATGTCAGTCTCTGGAATTTCTCCCGTTCCTTTAATTAGCAGCTTCGTCCTGACATAGAGAGGGGCTGAGTAGGTCAAGCCTCGCTGTCGACATTCCTGCTCGGAGTGACGAGGGTCGCGGAACTCATAGCCTACAAAGGTAAGCTCCAGCCTACTGCCGGTGAGGTCCCTGATACCGCGGGAGACACCCTCTGCATCTTTCTTACTAGACACAGCCTGCAGCAGCTGTTTTAACCCAACTTCTTGAAACCACTGGAATGAGCCTAATTGAACTGCAATTAGATTGGGTACGTCTAGTATCTGGGGTAACCTGGCGTAAGATTTTCTGGAAACATGAACTGCCCTCTTTCGAGAAGGGGTTGGTGACACAACGACCATACCTAGCACGACTCCTTAAACAAAAATGCAAAACCTGAGCGCTATTGTGGTAATAAAACGAAACACGTGGTTAGATGAAGAAATACAATAAGTGAAACTTTAAGAGGCATTACTACAAACCCCTATCGTACCACTATTTTTAATGTTTGTCAATACTTTCTGCCCTAAATTGGCAATTCCAAGGATAAAAATACCAAAGGGGCTTACCTGGAGCAATTGTCCTTTCGCTAGCTATACCTTCTCAATTCTTACCGCACAGACCTTAAGTTCAGGCATTTTAGACGCCGGGTCAAGAGCCGGGTTAGTGAGCACGTTGGTCGGACTCTGGGCAAAATGGAAGGTCATTGAGATTACCCCTGCCGGTGAAACCTCAGTCACTTTTGCCTTAGCCACCACCTCCCCCCGCCGGGAGATGACCTTTATCTCATCACCATCCGCAATGCCTAAAGCCGAAGCATCTTTGGGATTTACCTCCACCAGTTCTTCACTACTTAATATATTAAGCCCCTTCACCTTTCGGGTTAGGGTGCCGGTGTGAAAGTGATACAGTTTTCTCCCAGTGGTCAGGAGAAGAGGGTAGTCATCATCGGGGAGTTCCTTAGGTGGCTTATACTCCAGAGGCATAAACCTACCCTTGCCCCGGGTGAACTGCTTGGTGTGGAGGATGGGCGTCCCCGGATGTTCTTGACTAAGGCATGGCCACTGCAAGCCACCTTCCTCCAGGCGCTCGTAGGAGATGCCACCATAGATAGGAGTGAGACGAGCAATCTCTTCCATAATCTGGGAGGGGTAACTAAAATCAAAGCCTTTACCCCCCATCCGCTGGGCAAGCTGGCAGGTAATCCACCAGTCAGGTTTAGAGTCACCTATAGGCTCTATTGCCTTCCTCACCCGCTGCACCCTCCTCTCAGTATTAGTGAAGGTACCATCCCTCTCGGCAAAGGTTACCGCCGGCAAAACAACATCAGCTAGCTGAGCCGTCTCCGAGAGAAAGATATCCTGAACCACCAAAAACTCCAGCCTCTTCAGCGCCTCTATAGCACGGTTAGCCTGCGGTTCACTCAGTACAAGATTCTCGCCAATAAGATAAAGCGCCTTGAGCTGTTTCTGATAGGCAGCTTCAATAATCTCAGGGATGGTCAGTCCGGGCTCAGCGGGTAAAGAACAACCCCAGGCAGCTTCAAATTTCTCCCTGATAGCCCGGTCAGCTACTGTTTGATAACCAGGATAGACATCGGGCAGGGCACCCACGTCACAGGCACCTTGGACATTGTTATGACCCCGCAGCGGATTAACGCCGGACGATAACTTACCGATGTTTCCGGTGAGCATTGCCAAGTTGGCAATAGCCATTACATTATCAGTACCATGAGAGTGCTGAGTAATCCCCATAGCATATAGGATGGCAGCCGGTTTATTCATAGCATACATCCGGGCTGCCTCAACTATCTTTTCCCTGGACACGTTGGTGATGTTTTCTACAAAATCAAGCTCAAAGCTCTTCAGTGACTCCCTGAAGGCATCAAAGTTCTCACTGCGCTCCTTGATAAAGGATAAATCGAGTAATCCCTCATCGACTATAACCCGCATCATACCCATAAGCAGGGCAACATCACTGCCAGGGTTATGGCGCAGCCATAAGTCAGCGTGACGACAAAGGCCAACCTCACGGGGGTTAGCCACAATGAGCTTTGTCCCTTTACCCACCGCCTGCTTTACCATAAAACCAATTACCGGGTGACTCTCCGTAGTATTGGTACCTATAGCCAGAATGCAGGCAGCACTATCAATCTCGTTTATGGAGTTGGTCATAGCGCCACTGCCAAAGCTTTGCCGCAAACCAACTACAGTGGGAGCATGGCACAAGCGAGCGCAGTGGTCAATATTGTTGGTGCTCAATACCACGCGAGTGAATTTTTGAATAACATAGTTATCCTCATTGGTACTCTTAGCTGAGGAAACTACCGCCACTTCATCACTCTTGCAATTAGCCAGTTTGCTGGCAACCAGGTCTAGTGCCTCATCCCAGGTTGCTTCGGTAAGCTTCCCGTTTCGCCTCACCAGAGGGGTGGTTAAACGCTCAGGATGGTCAATAAATTCAGCAATGCCGTAGCGTCCCTTGACACAAAGCCAGCCTTTGTTGGGAGTTCCTTCCCGTTCACCACGAATACTTATTACCCGTTCATCGCGAATACCCAGATACATCTGACAACCAACGCCACAATAGGGGCAGGTGGTTAGCACTTCCCGTGTTGGTTGTCTGGTTTCCTTAGGGATTAGGGCACCGGTAGGACAGCGAACGGCACATTCCCCACAGGACTTACAGATTGAGTCTATCAGTAATCCATCGCCAAAAGTAGCAACCTTGCTTTCATAGCCGCGATAAGCCAGGTCAATAGCCCCGACACGGGTTATTTCATTACAGGCACGGACGCACCTCCCGCACAGAATGCATCTATCCAGGTCACGGTCGAAGAAGGGATTGCTGGCATCAATAGGCAACGACCTGGTTGTCTTACGGAAGGGGTGCCTGGTAATGCCGAGGCAGGCAGCAACCTTCGGCAAATCATAGTGCTGATATTGAGGATTAGTGAGACAATCATCAGGCTGGTCAGCGAGAATCAATTCAACAGCAGTGCGGCGCACCTTGTTGACGGCTGGTGTCTCGGTACGCACCACCATCCCATCAGTGGCTTGGGTAGTGCAGGCAGTGGGTAAGCCAGATATGTTCTCAATTTCGACCACACAGAGGCGGCAACCACCATATGGTTCCAGGTCAGGGTCATAGCAGAGGGTGGGGATACAGATACCAGCCGCCTGAGCTGCCTCCAATACCGTCATCCCTTCCTTGGCTTTAACCTTTTGACCATCAATGGTTAGGGAAATCATTTCCATTCGCATCCTTTACTCACTTAACTCCTGGCAGACCCCCGTTGGACAATGATGCTCCTTAATATGTGCCTCAAGTTCAGCGCGGAAGTAAGTGAGTAGGCTCACAACCGGATCTGCGGCACCACCACAGAGAGCGCAAAACGAGCCGAGAGCCAATGACTCGCTTAGCTCGATAAGCAAGTCCATATCTTCGGGCTGTCCTTTGCCATTAGTGGCATCTTGAAGGACACCCAGCATCTGTTTAGTACCCAGCCGTCCTATGGAGCACTTCCCGCAAGATTCGCTGTAGGCAAAGGACATCAGCATGTAGGCGACGTCAACCAGGCAAGCTGATTCATCGATAACTATCATTCCGCCACTGCCAACACTACTGCCGATGCTAGCCAACCCTTCAAAGTCAATAGGCTGATCAATAAGGCTAGCTGGTATGAGACCCAGCATAGCCCCGCCTGGGTGAAGCGCCTTAAGCTTCCGCCCATTGGCTATGCCACCACCAATGTCTTCAACCAGCCTTCGCAGGGGTAAACCAAAAGGAACCTCAGCTACTCCGGTATAGGCAATATTCCCACTAAGGCTAAAAAGTTTGGTGCCCTTGCTCCCCTTGGTACCTATGCCGGCATACCAATCACCGCCTTTTTCAATAATGGTCGGAATATTAGCTAAAGTTTCCACATTATTGACATTGGTCGGCTTACCCCATAAGCCGTGGTAAACCGGGTAAGGAGGCCGAATCCTTGGCACCCCCCGACCTCTCTCCATTGACTCAATTAAGGCAGTCTCCTCCCCGGTGATAAAAGCACCGGCACCACGCCTAATCTCTACATTGAAACTAAAGCCTGAGCCAAGGACGGCATCACCTAATAAGCCATACTCCCTAGCCTGCTTTAGGGCAATCCTTACCCGTTCAACAGCCAGAGGGTATTCGTCACCGATATAGATGTAGCCCTCACTTGTCCCGATAGCGTAAGCAGCAATGAGCATTCCCTCCACAACAGTATGGGGATCACTCTCCAAAAGGGTACGGTCGACGAAAGTTCCCGGGTCACCCTCATGAGCATTACAAATCAGGTACTTTACTGTGCTTGGCGACTTACGGCAGAGTTCCCACTTTAACCCGGTGGGGAAGCCAATACCACCACCGCGACCACGCAGCCCCGACTTTTTCACCTCTTCAATTATCTTCTCTGGAGTCATCCCCAGCGCCTTGACCAGACTACTGTAACCACCGTTAGCTATATAGTGATTGATGTTCTCAGGGTCAACAAAGCCACAGTTGTGCAGGACAATACGCATCTGAGGTTTGAGCATTGGTAGCTCAAAAAGCTTGGGGATACCGTCAATACTACCGTCACCGATAGTGCCCAGAGCCAGGTCAGAACGCGGATTATCATTAATAATATAATCTTCAATAAGCTGGGGTATGATTTCAGGGGTAACATTGCCATAGCAGATACGAGGACGGTTGGGCTTAATTATATTTACCAAAGGCACCGCATAGCAGAGCCCGATACAGCCAACCTGAGCGACAATAGCATCAATATTGCGCCGAGCTAATTCACTATTGATAGCCTCAACTACGGCCATGGCGCCGGCGGCTTGACCGCAGGCAGCAGTACCAACCAGAATGCGAGGTTTGTCACTATGTTCCAGAGCCTCCCATTCTGATATTGCCCGACTTCGTATTTCACCGAAGGTCTTAAAACTCATCACAACCTACTTCGTCTCTTCCAAAATTTCCCCTACTTTGGTAGTTGTCATTCGTCCATAGACGCTTCCGTCAACTACCAGGACTGGGGCTAAGGCACAGGAGCCGGAGCAAGCGACTGTTTCCAAAGAATACTCCAGGTCGTCAGTAGTCTCCCCCGGCTTAATACCCAACCGATTCTCCACCTCACGCAGAATGCGTGCCCCACCACAAACATGGCAACCCACCCCCACACACACCCTGATTATTTTCTTACCGCCAGGAGTAAGCTTAAACCGGGTATAAAAGGTAGCTACCCCGTAGACATTACCGTCTGACATCCGCAGAAACTTGGCAATTTCCTGCATTACTTCTCCCGGCAGGTAACCAAAGTTGTCCTGAGCTTCCTGGAGAATAGGGATAAGGTCGCTTTTCTTCCCCTTATATTGGGATAAAATCTCACCCAGCTTCTCTTTAGCGCCTTCCACCAGGGTTATCACCTCCTGCTACTAGAGATTATTTATTAAACCCCACCCCTTATTTTTATTAACCCTATCCCCTTTATCCCCTTCCCCTTGTTAAGGGGAAGGGGAATTAGTTATATAAGAGAGGCTTCGCCTCTCTTTGACTCTCCTTCCTAAGGAGAAGGGAGAGAGATTTTAGAGAGGGGCGAAGCCCCTCTCTTACCTACACTCCCCCTTCCCTTATTAAGGGAAGGGGGTCAGGGGGATAGGTTGTTAAGCAAACTCACCTCCCAGCAGCTTGACTAATTTCCAGGCTATGCTTGGACAAAGCACGTTTATATCCTCGGTGGACAGGTAATCGGAAATAGTGCTGTCAAATATTATGCTACCCCGCGGGGCAAACTCCTCATCGCCACGCCACAGGATAAAGGTTATCGGTACTCGACTGAAAGCATTAATGGTTACCGCTACATCACCATAATCGGCGCTACTGCCTCCCAGCTTTCCAGCAACATCTATTAGCCGATGAGGCTCTTTGCCAAAGTGGTCTAAGAGGGGCTTTATCGCTCTCTGGACAAAGGTGGGGAAATAGTTAGCCCCTTCCGGCAGTTCCTTATAAGTTATTATCCTGTTAGAGAGAGGAGTACCTTTTGCTGAGATTAAATAGTGAAGCATCAGTATCTTATCCTCTATCGGGACTGTCTCCTCACTATTTCTTAGTGAAATCTCGATATCAGGCAGCGAGATTAGATATGATTGGTTTAAATATTCGAAAACGATTACCTTTTTGGAATCTATTTCCAGATACCGGGCACTACTTTTGCGGCACAGCGCCTCTATATCACCGATGCTGGCTAGCTGTTCACGGGCAAGCTTATACGCCAGCTCATGACCATATTCATAATTCTTCTGGTTGGGTAATGGCAAATATCCTTTTCCCATCTCAAATCTCAATCCAAGAATGAGAATAGAGCGATTCACCGGTAAGCACCCTTACCGTTTTCACATATTTTACTTCTTCTTCATTCAAGGAAGAGAGGTCAGGTTTTTCGCCATCCATTACCCGATAAACCAGGTCGACAATTTCCGGCTTCTCGCCTCGGGCTATTTTAATTAACTCGGCGTCAAAGGCATCAACTATCGCCGAATATAGTCCATACTTCATAAGCATTATCATGTAGGTGCGATTAAGGTAAGGTCTGAGGTGGGTAGGCGTGCCATTAGAGATATTAGATAGACCCACGGTAGACTTGCACCCGGGAGCAATATCATTCAGCATACTCATAAATTCCAAACAGGCCGTTACCTGATTGATTTCTACCGACACCGGGCTAGCTATAGGGTCTATCCAGATATCCTCGTTAGAGACTCCCGCTTCACTGGCCCGGTACATGAGCTCAGCAATAATAATTCCCCTCTCTGCAGCATCCCTGGGCATTCCCTCCACCCCCCATAAAAGACCAACCATGTCAGCGTTGTATTTTTTGACCAATGGCAATTCCTCTTCCATCCTGGCTGGGGAGATAGAATTTATCAGTGCCCTACCTTTACACACCTTTAGCCCAGCCTCCATCGCCACCCGGTTTGTCGTATCCAGTGATAATGGCTTGTCGGTAACCTCCTGTATCGTTTTAACCGCCCAGGCCATTAGCTCGTCTCCCGTTTTCCGAGCCGGACCAATATTTATGTCAAGATAATCAATGCCAGCTTCAACCTCCGCCTTAACCATCTCTTGTACCGGCTTGGGGTTCCTCTCCCTCAGTGCCGGGCCGATGGTTTCCGACATAATATTTATATTTTCTCCGATAAGAATCATAATCCTATTCCCTACGGCTTCCACCCTTTGAGATAGGCTGGAATATGAGACGCCTCCCTCGGACCAACCAGAATCTCCCAGCCAGGCAACTCATCTTCCAAACCGCTGCTTTCCGGAGCCGCGTAGCCGGGGATGACTAACTTGTGATGTTTGACCTGGTCGGCAATGCTACTTTTCTTAACAAAGGGAGCAATAGCATCAGCCACAAATTTCCCGGCGGCCCATGCTGTCATTACGGAAAGCCCCTCGGTGTCTTTGACCAGAAGATAAGTGGGAACCTTGCTGGCTTCTATTTCCCCGGAGACAATAAAGTAGGTAAGGGAAAAGTTGGTGGTAATAAGCACCGGTGAGTTCTCATCTACATCACCAATCTTATAGATTCCCTCAGTAGTAGCCAGTGGCCGCTGAGGGTCAGTATAAACATTCATCCTCTCTACGAGCAGCGGAAACAGACTCTCTCCCCGGAAATCAGACAAAACAATGATGCCGCCGTACTTAGCCACAAAAAGAGAGGCAATTACCGCTTCCTTCATTGGGTCATTAGTCATCTCGCTGGGGAAAACAATAGTTGGAAAACCTAAGGGACGAAACTTTTTAACCAGAGCGGCTCTCCTGATGAATACCTGGTCTTCAAATGCTCGACGAAGAGTCCTCGACCCGGAATCGAGAACTATGTCTTTAACTCCAGCCTCAGTCAATTCAGTGGTTAATTGAGTAAGTTCTTCCAAGCTGGAGGCTTTGGCTACCACCGGACAGGAACTCTCTTTAGCCAAATCTGCCAGGCGGGCTACATTCTCTTTAGTGGCCGCATAGAGCAGTGGTTTTCGGTCAGCACAGGTCTTTAAACCAGTCGCCAGAATATCGGGATTGCTGCTCATCAGGATAATGCTGGCGTCGCTTTTTTGTGTCACCTTATTGACCAGAGCCTCAAATTTCTCAGCCTCTCCTGAGTCATTCCTTAACGCTACCAGCTCAGGGCGAAGAGCAACCCCTACCCTCTCATATTGGAGTTGGCTGAACCTGGCTAGCCTCCCATCAATCTCAGCCCCGTCCATAGTATCGCTGATAAGGACAGCAAAACCGGGAGGATTCTCAAACCTTTTTTCATGCCGAAACATCACTGTCTCGCCACCAATCTTTACTGCCCTATCGCCAACCCCGATAGTAACCACTCTAATCGGAGGGGCTGACGCCTCCTCCAGTTTAGCTTTCGCCTCTTCAGAGAGGTAAGGACAGAGGGCCAGTTCCGTCTTACCCGCCGCTAATTTCATAGCGAAAGCAAGACAGGTAGGGTCTCCGCACTCCTTACAGTTTGTCTGGGGGAGTAACTTGTATATCTCTATTCCGGTAAGTGGCATTTTAATAGCTCCTAACCTAGTATTGGGTCCATGGTAAGGGCAGGATGTCCCTTCTCCTGCAGAAAGGGTAGAATCTCCTCCTCGGTAGTGCCCACCGTCTCATCAGCAATCATTTCAAGCAGGTTTGGAATGCCTATCTCCTCAGCCCTGGCTTTGAGACGCTCGGCAATTTCCTCTTTTAGCATTTTGGGCATCCAGACCACTCTTTTTATACCGCCATCACCCATAATGAACTTCCTCTGACAGATGGAATATTTGCTGTGACCAACAAAGCCGGGAGTGCTTACCCCCCCACCAACCGTTCGGGCAAGAGTGGTAAACTTCATCCCACAAGGGGTCTCTTCTTTATATCCCCTGTTCACTATCATTACCCCGTTGCACAGGGGAAGGACCGCCGCAACACACTCACAACAACCGCAGGTAGTCGGAGGGTCATTTATCATGCTGTACATGTTGTAATGGTCTACGCTTCCACGGGAGGCCTTAAGTATAAACTCATTTACCCCCTTCCACTGCCCAAACTTGGCATCAATGACCTCGCCCTTGGGCACCGGCTGATTAGGTCCGTTAGGGTTAATCTCATGAGCGGCTTTACAATCCATCCAGTTATAGGAACCACAAAGGCCGGTTCTTTCCGGGCTAATAATGCAAACATGGGTCGGGGCAAAGGACTGACACAGAGTGCATGAGTAGTAAGTGTCAGCCTTCTCATCGCTCATGCCTTCAATTCTGGCATCCCTCTCCCCATAAACCATCCTTGCCTTCTGTATCACCTCGTTTACCTTATCTTCCTCGGTGTAAATTTTTACCTGTATCTTGTCAAATATCCGGCCAAAATCCTGGTGCAGTTTGGCATGGAGGATAACGCCAATATGGTAAAGCTTGAAGCCCTTCTCCTTAGCCGCTTTGCTAACTCGCAGCCAGGCAATATCCCTCTGGCCAATGTGCATTACCCCTTGGGCGTAATTTATAACATGGTGAATCTGTCGTTCTAAGATAGGCTCGTTGTCCTCACTCATCTCTCTTCCGGCGACCTCAACAACTATCGCTAAGGGTAATCTGGAGAGAGCCGGAACATCAGTTATCTCAGGACCAATCATTTCAATCTTGCCATCCTCTACCTCGTCCATACGCTTGGTGGTAACCCACTCCACCATATTTGTCCTGCCTCCACCACACTCCAGATAGATATCTTCTCCCCGAACCCTCTCACCTTCAAAGGCGGGACCAAACGCTACCGGAATTGGTACTTCAGCCACTGCCGTCTTCAATCCCCTTACCTCCACCGCCCTGGCTACTATCTTATCGTGAGGGACATTGGAGACAACATGCTCATAGGTGCAAATTCCGGTAGGCAAGACCTCAGGTATCGGTGTATCGGCAATAACCGGGAATCCCCAGTTAATTGCCCCGGCAGCATTGGCATACCACTCATCGGTAACATAGCCCAGAGGCATGGCAAAGGCAAAAATTCGGTCCTTATTATAAATCAGGATTTTTCTATAATCGCCAGCCTCAATACCGCCAAAAGACATCGCCGCTCTGGTGGCAAAGCCCATAGCAAATACCGTAGCGCTGGTGTCAGGGCCGAAGGAAACCAGCCGTGTCCCCCACCCAATCTGCACCCCCGCTTCGACAAGCTGTTCGGCAAACCTCTTGCCGTTATACCCACCACCCATAAATACATACAGGTTTTTCTCCTGAAGTTCCCGCGCAATTTTCACGGCTATCTCATTAGTCGGCGCCGCACCTAGTATTGCGGCAAAACCGGGAGCGGTGCCATTGACAAACTCAATACCCCTTTTCCTAAGGATTACGTCATCGGCAGCACCCAGCCAGATATTCTCATCAGTAATATCTTCCTGCTTAGTATAGAAATCTGGCTGCTCCAGGTATCTTATAGCTTCAATGATTTCCTCGGCAAAGAAGGTTGCCATTCCGGCATCAAGAGCTGGCGCCAGATAGGGCAAGGGATGCTCTTCCCTTACCGGTGGCGGCAGCAGGGATTTACACTCCTTTAGTACCTGCTCCATATCGCCTAGTTTTTCTACCTTAGTGCCTGAAATACCGTAAATTACCGGCAAATAATAAGCAGTACTGGGAAAGCCAACCGGCTCATTTGCCCCCCACCTATCCATCGCTTCCTGCCACTTCTTCTCCGCCTGGGTGACAATCTTATGAGCCCCTCTAATTGCTGCTGAGGCAATGATTTTAGACATATCTAACCTAATACCCCCTATTTCTATTACTTAAGCCCCGGCCAGTTCACGTCTCATCTCCATATCATAGAGAACCCTCTCCCTGGCCTTATCGATGCCCAATGCCTTTCGTTTCTTGTCTATATGGTCAATCATAAGGTGAGCCGCCCTAATCGGGTCTGGCTCAAATGCCCACATACCACCATATATCTCCTCAAAATCCTTAAACAGGAAATCGGTCACCTCTTTGCTGCCCAGGGTAGGCCAGGTAACGCCAAATACGGTAAACACCCCTGAGCCAACAAAGTATTGACCGATAGAGATTGCCTTTTCGCTCATCCACTCTGGCGCCGCCCCAGCTACCGGCAGGTCACTGATGTCGTCACCCAAGCCGCCGTCTTTTACCATAGCCGTAGCTGCCATCAGGATTCGGCTGTTATCAACGCAGGAGCCCATATGCAATACCGGTGGAATACCAACGGCTTCACATACTGACGCCAGTCCCTCACCAGCATACTTGGCGGCTTCGGGAACCGCCAGTCCGGCTTTAGCACAGGCCATAGCACTACAACCAGTCTGAAGCACTAACACATCATTCTTAATAAGTTCCTTAACCATCGTCACGTGAACGTCATCGTGCTTGACCCGGGGATTATTGCAGCCAACAACCCCGGCTACCCCCCTAATTCTGCCGTTAATGATATTGTCGTTTAGCGGCCGGTAGGAAGCCCGAAACAGACCACCCAGCAGGTAGTTAATGGTCTCATGACTGAATCCAGCGATGAGGTCAGTCTTCTCTTTAGGAATGTAAACATTCTTCCTTCTATTGGGGAAGTTATCAATAGCCGTTTTGACTATAGACTTAGCCGACTCCACCGCATTGTAATCGTCAAACTCGATAAAAGTAGCGCCTTGTATCTGGGCCCTGGGGTCGGTGGTGATTACTTTGGTATGGTAGCACTGAGCTACATCCGCTAGTCCTTGCATGATACACTGGACATCGACTATTATCGCCTCCAGCGCCCCGGTAACTACCGCAAGTTCCTGTTGCAAGAAATTCCCGGCGATAGGCACACCGTGACGCATAAGAATCTCATTGGCAGTGCAGCACATACCCGCCAGGTTTATCCCCTTAGCCCCTTTGGATTTAGCGTATTCAACCATCTCCGGGTCTTGAGACACAACCGCCAGCATCTCAGCTAGCTGCGGCTCATGACCATGAACGATGAGGTTTACCTCGTCTTCCTTGAGCACGCCAAGGTTTATCTGGCTGAGCACCGGTACTGGCGTCCCGAAGAGAACATCCTGAAGCTCGGTAGCAATCATGCTCCCACCCCAACCGTCAGCTAGGGCGGCTCTAGTCCCCTGCCGCAGTAGACTATGATAGTCCTGGTCAGTCCCCATATGGGTTCGGTGCATTATCTCAACGATTTCTCTATCTATACCTCTGGGGGCAACTCCCAGCTTTCGCCACAGTTCCTGGCGCTTTAACGGCGCCCGTTTTACGAACAGAAGTTCTCCCTCCTGTTTGCCGAACTCGTTTAGGAGGGTTTCACCAATATCAACCGCTATTTCCTCGTTGCTGCGCTCACCGATATTGATGCCAAGGTCCAGGGCTAGCTGCAGTAGCTTCTGCTCATCCTTAATTTCATAGCCCGGTGCCTCCCCCTTAGCTACCGCCAGAAAGGCTTGGGTTACCCGGCGACCATGGTCACCATGGGCGGCCGACCCACTGGCTATCATCCGGACGAAATTACGAGCCGCGATAGTTTCCGCCGTGGCGCCACAAACACCGATTCTCATTAGTCTTTCCTCAGGTGTTTCCGCTTTTCCGGAAGGCAAAGCTACTCGGCATGGTCCCATGCTACAGAGCTTGCAGCAACTGCCAATCATCCCGATAGGACAAGGCTGCATTACCTCAGCCCTATCAAAAACGGTATAAGCCCCGTCACTTCTCGCCTTCTCTATCATCTTAATAGTGGCGCTATCAATACTTTTGTCTTTGGCTTCTGCCATCCTGATTTCTCCTTCTAAAATTATTTCGGCAAACTGATAGCTCAGCTATCATTCAGGTATATTAGTGAATTAAGACTGGCAATCCTTACAGAGTCCACGAAATTCCAGAACGTGGTAGGAAACCTTAAAGCCAGTCTTTTGGATTATCCTCTTATCAATCTCTTCATTCACTGGCTCATCCATATCAAAAATACGCTCACATTGCTCACACCTAAAGTGGTAGTGGTTCTGAACATTACCGTCGAACCGACTCAGTGTACCCGCCAGGCATAGCTCCGATATCTCCCCCTCCTGTTTCAGCAATTTGAGGTTACGGTAAACTGTTCCCAGACTGATATTCGGTATTTCTCTCCGTACCTCCTCATATATCCATTCCGCGGTGGGATGAGAGTTTGTCTCCTTGACCACCCTAAGAATAGAATCCTTCTGTTTGGATTTCCGGGACGCAGTAATAACCGTAAACTCCATTCACTAATAAATAGTAACAATAACTATTATTACAAAAGTATTTCGTCTTGTCAAACCCGCTTTCTCATTCTATGAAGCGGTTAATTCGGCAATCATCTCCCGAATTAGTTTTATTGCTTCCGGGTGTCTCATAATTAGCACATCAGCCCCAGCCAGAAGCAAAACCGTGGCTGACATGGCTTCCATCAGTATACCCCTCTTCCTGGCATCGCCCAGTGTGGGGTCTTTCTCCGCTGAAATCTTGACCTCCTTGGTCTTCCACACCTCTTTACCTATATTGCAAATAATAGGAAACTGGAGCTTTTCATCCTCCTGGGCTAATGCCGCCATCCGCATTCTCTCCATTACCGAGTAACAATACTCAATACCGTAGCCTATGCTGCTGGTAGTGGGGTCCATTATAATCTGTTCATCGGGAACGCCAAGATTACCCAGCAGGATATTAAGCTGCTTAGCCAGGTTAACGTCTATAGGTGTTGATGCAATCACCGTGTGATTATAACCAATAGCCGAGGCACCAATCCTTTTATAGTCTCCCTCCTCAACCGGTCCCATAATCAAGCTCCTGCCCTGGCAAACCTCAGCCACCTTGCCCAGAACCTCGGTATCCTTGTCGTGGTTAGCCGTTCCCCAGACGATTAAGGGAACATCAATAGCCTCGGCTACCCTCTTGACCACCTCCGCCGCCTCATCAGCCCCACGGTTAAGACCATTGGGATCAGTGCTTATCAGTTGCAGGGCAATCATCTCAGCCCCGTAATCACCAATGCATTTCTTTGCCCAGGCAACCGGGTCATCGGTTACCCCGGCAAAGGGTTCCAGGGCAGCTTCAGGCCACTCCCCAGGTGGAGTATCCCAAACCTCCATGGCTATTTTAGGCAGGTTTGGCATCTCGCCCTCAAAGAGGTGGAAGGGATAGGCCGTTTCCCCGCCAACGGTAATGCTTTTATCCCCTTTACCCAGCTTTATCTCTCGAATTTTACCGCTATAGAACGTTTTAGGAATTTCAAATGTCATTTTTGCCTACCTAAGCTGGAGTCTTCCTCTTTTCACTGCCATACCACTCTTTCCCATACCAGTATCTTTCACCGGTTTGCAGATACTTGAGTTTCCCTTTTCGGCTCCCCAATTTCTGTCGCCATTTCCCGGCATCCTTACTATCGGGTTTACCCTCTTCAAAGGTTGCTCCCAGCACCTCTACCTCTTCCCTGCCTGGTGCACTCTTTTTCTCAATCTTATAATCCATCCACTGCCTCCTTTCCTAGGCCAGGCCAGCGGCTAATTTCGCCGCTTTCACCGTGTTCAGCATAAGCATGGTTATGGTCATCGGTCCAACCCCACCGGGTACCGGCGTAATTGCCTTAGCCTTTTCCTTAACCGCATCAAAATCAACATCCCCCACCAAAATAGCTTTACCTGATTCGGTTGTGCCTATTCGGTTTACGCCGACATCAATGACCACCACCCCCTCCTTAACCATATCAGCCGTGATAAGCTTTGGTTTGCCTACGGCTACAATCAGAATATCAGCTCTCCTGGTATGTATAGAGATATCCCGGGTCAAAACGTGACACAGGGTCACCGTACCACCAAATCCCTCTTTCTCCTGAGAGAGGAGCATGGCGGTAGGCCTGCCCACAATGTTACTTGCCCCTACCATCACCACCTCTGCCCCCTTAATATCAATCCCAGACTTGACCAGAAGTTGATAGATTCCATAAGGAGTGCAGGGTAAATAATCTGGCTCTCCAATCATCAATTTGCCCACATTCACCGGGTGAAAGGCATCAACATCCTTTTTGGGATCGATGGCATAAAGAACCCTGGTCACATTAATATGCTTGGGCAGGGGTAGTTGGACTAGAATCCCGTGAATTTTAGGGTCCTTATTTAATTTATCGACAAGAGCAAGCAATTCCTGCTCACTGGTATCAGCCGGCAGGTCATGTCTTTCCGAGTAGACACCCAAAGCTTGAGATGCCTTCTCTTTCTGCCCAACATAGACCTGAGATGCTGAGTCCTCACCGACGAGCACAGTAGCCAAGCCCGGTATGAGATTATGCTTCTCTTTAAGTTCAGCAATCTCCTGCGTTAACTCCTCACGAATTCCCTTCGCAATCTCAGTGCCACTGATAATCTGTGCCGTCATTTTTAACCCCCCACTTATTTTTTAGTGACCAAATTACCTTCTTTAAGCAGTCCGGTCATCAAATCGTTTACCGCCATCACCGCCTTAGAGGTATCAGGTAGGTCAAGCAGTGGCTTTAAATTAAGGTCATACTGATACACTTCCTCATCTAGAGGAATGATAGTGACGGGTTCAATACTTAGTCTGGTCAATTCCTCACTAAGGTGCGGGTCTATCCCGTTGGGAACGAAGTTAATTATTACCGATTGTCTTTTTACCACCAGTTCAAGTTCACTGACCAATTCCTTTAAGCGGGCAATAGTTCGGACACCCTTTATCGAATGGTCGGAGATTAGGAGAAGCTCATCGATATTCTGAGTGGTTCTCCGGCTCAGATGTTCCATCCCCGCTTCGTTATCCATAACTACATAGGCATAGCTTTCGCCGAGGCTATCTATGAATTTTCTCAACATTAGATTGGGATAGCAATAACAGTCCGGACCTTCACCCCTCCCCATTGCTACCAGGTCCAGACCCTTACTTTCCACCAGAGCCTCGCTTATTTGAAACTCCAGATAAGCCTCCTTGGTCATTCCGGGAGGGATGTTTATTTTCTCCACGTTAAAAGAGGCAATTATGGAGCCAACCGTCCGCCTGACACTCAGCCCAAGGCTATCTCCCAGGTTGGCATTGGGGTCAGCATCAACCGCCAGAATTGGACCGGTGCCCTTCTTTTTCAGGTAGCGAATGATGAGACTTGTTATCGACGTCTTTCCGCTACCACCTTTCCCGGCTACAGCAATACTAAGACTCAAACAGTCACCCTCCGTTCCAACCAGCTATCTACTAAAACAGCCCTCTGACCCTTCCCGTCTTTATATCTACGTCGACTTTCCTGAAGGCAGGGGCGGACGAGGTTCCTGGCATCAGGCTGATAGTCCCCGCGCAGGGACAGAGAAATTTCGCCCCGGAATAAATCAACACATCGCGGATGGGCAAAGTCCATCCTTTAGGCACTCCCTTCAGAGTCGGGTCATGGGTGAGACTCAGGTGAGTCTTCACCATCATGGTAGCGTAATCATCATACTTAGAATCAGATTCAAGTGTTTTAGCCTTGGTCTCGGCATCGGGTGTCCAGGCTACGCCGTCAGCCCCATAGACCACCTTGGCAACCTTTTCCACCCGCTCCCGCAGTTTCATCTCCAGGGGATACAAGAATTTGAAATCGTTCTTATCCTCGCAGGCTTCCTTGACCACGTCAGCCAGCTCCAAGGCGCCATCACCGCCATCAGCCCAATGGGTGGACACCGCACAGCGCGCTCCGGCGGCTTCGGCTGCCTTTCTGACCATAGCCACCTCGGCATCGGTGTCATTATGGAAACGATTAATGCACACCACCGGGTTGATGCCGGAGGTTCTGATGGTATTGATGTGGTGCAACATATTGGGGATACCCTTCTCCAGGAGCCCCAAGTCCTCTTTAGTGTAGGCATCAGGCAGGGCAATACCGGCTACCACTTTAGGCCCGCCACCGTGCATCTTCAGTGCCCGAATGGTAGTGGTGAGCACTGACACATGTGGCGTAAGGCCACTGTAGCGGCACTTAACATTCCAGAACTTCTCAAAGCCAATGTCAGCGGCAAAACCACTCTCGGTAACATGATAGTCAAACATCTTCAAACCGATGCGGTCAGCGATGATGGATGACTGACCCACCGCAATATTGGCAAAGGGTCCGGCATGCACCATCAGGGGCTGGTACTCTACCGTGCAACACAGGGTGGGATTAATGGTATTACGCATCCAGGCAGTCATCGCCCCGGCCACCTCCAGGTCACTGGTGGTAACCGGGTTACCCTGCTTATCAAAGGCAACAGTAATGTTCGCCAGTCTCTCCCGCAGGTCAGCCAGATCCCTGACAATGGACAGGATAGCCATAAGTTCGGAGCTCACACTGATGCTAAACTTGGACTCCATCAAGAAGCCATCCATACGACCACCAAGGCCGATGATAATGTGGCGCAGGCTTTGAGCACAGAAATCCATAATCCAGCCCATCTCTACCCGTTTCGGGTCTATATCCAGGCGGCGCACCCCGGTGAGTCTTTCCAGTTGCTCATCATTGTAGTTGCGCTCGTGCTGCATTCTGGCGGTAAGCGCCACCATAGCCAGGTTATGGGCATTGTTAATATCGTTAATATCGCCGGTGAGCCCCATAGAAAATTCAGTCAGGGGGATAAGTAGTGCATTACCACCACCGGCGGCGGTTCCCTTAATATTCATAGTCGGACCACCCGAGGGTTGGCGGATACACCCACCCACGTTCAGACCCCGCTTGCCCATACCTTCAATCAGGCCACAGGTAGTCGTGCTCTTTCCTTCACCTAACGGCGTGGGGGTTATGGCAGTCACCTCAATATACTTGCCATCCGGCCTGTCCTT
>SDBT01005445.1_pt1 | contig 21354 bp, 17 predicted proteins | sample 2277101 | NCBI WGS metagenome assembly SDBT01 (sample SAMN10404973, study PRJNA504765) | marine sediment metagenome | isolation source: marine sediment core GS10_PC15, 103 cmbsf | place: Arctic Ocean: Southern Knipovich Ridge | collected 2010
ACAACCTTAAGCCTGAAGGCCACGCCATCCTTGACCAAGTGGTGGAAATGCTCAACAAGCATCCGTTCTTGAATCTGAAAATAAAGGCCCATACAGATAATTTCGGCACAATGGAATACAATGTCCAACTTTCTAAAAAGCGCGCTCAGGCGGGTCTGAATTATCTACTGGAAAAAGGTATCTCATCTGAAAGATTGTCAATAAGCTGGCATTCTTTTACCATCCCGAAGGCCGGCAACGAAACCCCTGAAGGACGGGCTTTAAACAGGCGTATTGAGTTTAAATTCAATAAATATGAAAAAACCGACTAATATATACCAGGAAAAATTTCAATTGAAGAGTATGGCTCAACTTCTGAAACCATAATCGATCTTATCCAAATGGCAAAGAGGCATTTATTGTCCCTTCCCAACAGGGTCAAAATTTAGTTTTCAGGGTCTATGTAGGTATTTTTTCAGATATGAATGAAGCTAAGAAATCACTAAAAAATCTTGATTTCAGATTTCTGCTGTTTTTAAATGAAAAAAAATAAGAGGACCTGATAAAAGACTTATTATTTAAGAATAGCTGTCAAAATCGAGAGGAAAAAAATGATCCAAAATCTCAAAACCGCTATTGTTCTGTTAACCATAGGATTCTTTTGCTTATCCTGTGCTGGCCCTCCCGAGGTCGGCATCTCGGAAGATACTGTCTATAACCCCCCAATGCCCAGGACCGAATATGAATACGAGGTCGGCCCCGGAGATGTAATTGAAATCATTTATCACTACACACCAAAACCGGACACCAAGGAATACTACTTATCAGTCGGCGATGTCCTCAGGGTTGAATTTACTTATCACGGGGATATAGACCGCCAGCTTACGATCAGACCAGACGGAAACATCTCCATGCCCCGCAAGGGTGACGTGTATGCATTAGGCCTGACTCCCAGTCAATTACAAGAAAAACTCACAAAACTCTATAGTGAAGATTTCAAGGATCCTGTAATCACCATAACCATGACTAAATACAACAGGGCAATTGACCACTTGAGAACAGCAATCACTACCGCCCCACGGGGTCAAAGTAAGCTCACGGCCGTGAGGCCGGATGGATATATTTCTTTTCCAATGCTCGACGACATACTGGCGAAGGGTAAGACCATGCCCAGGTTAAAAGCCATAGTCACAAACGAATATAAGAAACTCATTGACAATCTTACCGTTTCCCTCATCTTGAAGGTTATGAAGGCAAACCTGGTTTATGTAATGGGTGAAGTCAATAGACCTGACTATTATGTGATGGAAGGGCCGACGACGGTAAGTCAGATTCTCTCCAGGGCAGGCGGCCCCTTAGATAGTGGCGATAGGAGTACAATTCTAGTTATCAGCCGCGACAAAGAGAGACGACCCTGGGGCAGATTAGTAAACCTTGAGAAGATCCTTTATTCTGGGAACGTCAGTCAGGACATCATTATCAAACAGTACGATGTGGTATATGTTCCCAAAACCGCCATTGCCAGAAGAAATCTTTTTGTTGAACAATACATAAATGGAATGATTCCCGACTTATTTACTGGTGGTGTAACTGCAAGCTATAATCTTGGCGGAACTCTATTAAACCACGGCTCAATAAGATAAAAAAATAAAGGCAGTTAATATGGCTATTACTAAATTAAAATCTTCAAGGGATTTCTTTCGTATCTGGTTTTGCTGGAAGCCACATGCGATCAAGGTCTTTATCCTGATCGTCGGCGCTATAATGTTTTATGCATATACCACTACTCCGGTTTATAAAAGTACAGCTAAAGTCCTGCTTCTTCCCAAAACCAACCAAAACGTTGTAATTACCGCAGGTGCAGACGAAAGGCAAATCATCAGCGCTGCGACAACAGAAGATGTTAATACTGAAATTGAGTTAATTCAAAGCGATAAAGTTCTTGAAGAAACTGTTAAGTCATTTGAAAATGAGAAGTTGGGACTTTCTGAAAAAAAACGAATTTTTGACAAAATAACGGATTTTATCGGTAATGGAATTGATTTTATTCTCGTCCTGATAAATCTGAAAGACAAAGCGCTTACCGCTCTTGAAGCACAAGTATCTCTTTTAAAAAACTCACTGGAAATTGAAGGGGTATTCTCATCGAGTATGATTTTCGTCGCTCTCGAGGCACAAGATCCCAAGAGAGCCACAACTGTCTTAAATAGACTCTTGCAAATATACATCAAACACCATAATGCCGTATTTAGTATAGATGAGGGGCAAAAATTCTATGAAGACCAGGCTATGACCTATAAGATAAGGCTTGAAAATGCCGAGCAAGAACTCAAAGCATTTAAAAAAAATCTAAGTATTGTTGACATAGACAAACAGAATTTAGCCAATATTACACTTCTGGCCGACTTAACCAAGGAATTACATCTGCTCGAAATCGTTTACGATGAAGCAAAAAGCCGGATTGAACTTTTAACTAATAGTATGTCCAGAGATAATGAGCTACTGATAACCAGGGAAATGCGAATGATACCTGCAATCACTGAACTGGAAAAAGGGATGGTTCCGATTTTTATAAAACGAAGTGAAATAAATAAAAATTTTACGGAAACCAGTCGGGAATATCGAGAGATTAACGACCAGATAAAAATGCTGAGAAATGATATTCGCAATGTGGTGCTCAGTTCAATAAAAACAGATGAGCTGGAACTTGCGAGTCTTGGGATGAAAAAGCGGTCACTGCAGGAAAAAATCTTTCAATTGGAAGCTATTGCCAACAAGCTTCAACAAAATGAACAGAGGCTGCAAGAATTAAAAAGAAATGTTGATCTTCATAAAAACAACTACATTTTATATGCCTCAAAAACCGAAGACTCTCGTGTTTACTCGGAACAGAGAAATCGGGACCTGGCCAACGTAACAATAGCCGACCATCCCCGTGCTTCAAGTAATCCTGTTTGGCCAAATAAAATGCTACTGCTATCTATTTCTATTTGCTTAGGACTTTTCGCTGCACTTTGCACTCCATTTATCCTTGAAGCACTAGACCATAGGCTGAAAACAGCCGAGGATGTGGAAATACTTCTATCATTACCCGTTATCAGCAGCTTTCCCGAAATTAAATAATTACGAGACAATTAATGGAGACACCCAGCAATGGCAAAAACCTATGAAGCAATGTTAAAAGGTGAAGGACCACCAAAATCAGGCTGGCAATTCCTGGACCTGAAAAACAGGCAACAAATTGGCGATCTTGAAAAAAAGATACTATTTTTTCAAAACAAAAACGAGTATAAAGTTTTTAACTTCGTCTGTACCCGTGGAAAAGCAGGGGTATCGACCATTCTCGCCAACCTGACAAATTACATGGCTAAAAAAAATATCGATAAAAAAATACTGATTATTGATGCTAACTTTCAAAATCCAACCTTACATACAATATTCAATTTATCTCATCAACGAGGATTAACTGATCTATTAAAGGGTGGACAGGACCTGAGCGAAATCGTACAGCCCATTGATTCCGACAAAATATTTTATTTGCCTTGTGGAAAAGAATTCAACTCTCTATCCGGTAACATAGAGCAAGACCGACTTACTGAATTACTCACTGAAATACGTGGCCGGTATGATTACATTTTCATCGATTCAGCTCCGGTACTAACATCAGCGGACTCTATATATACCGCCATAGTTTCAGATGTTACATTTATGGTTATAAAGTCCTTAAGTTTACAAAAGGAGGTAGCTGAAAAAGCCAAAAATATGCTTATTGCCAATGAATGTTTTATTGGCGGCGTTATCCTCAACAATGTTGTTCAGGTAATTCCCGCCTGGTTTTATAACACATTTTAATACTACTCTCTTATACTCCTTTAACGGACTCGTCCAAACGTAACATTTTAGCTTTATGAAACAAAAACCGGCCGTGCGTGAGCTTCAGGTGTGATCAAATTCAAAACATGAAACTATTACGTCCAAACAAGCTTGTTCTTGTATAAAGGTTCTGCTAAATTAACTGACTTTAGGAGCGCCGGTGTGTATTTTGCTTTTCTTCTTTCAAAAAATTAGTCAGGAGGTTTGTTTTATTGTTTTCTTTTTCGGTCTCATTTGGTTTACCCTCCCAATTCAGTCAGTTCACGCCCAAATTTACCGTTTTCAAGATCCCCATCCGGCAGGCAATGTCATTGAATATTGGCGATTGACCCATAATCCAGCGATCCGCGATCACGCCAATTATCACAATACCAATTGTTGGAGATCTGTCGGAAGATATATCTGCTACACCCACTTTCAGGATCTATAATGATGAGATACGGCATATTGTGCATCCTCTTTTTCTCACTTGTATTTACCTGCAGCGTGATCGCCGTATCAGGAGCGTCTCTTACGGGTCCTCTGAACAGTACTGTCCTTGGTCCGATTGTTGATGGCATAAATCTAAAAATTCCGGACAAACTCGAAAAATCACCACTGGCGAGGCTGGGTCTTGTAGATGTTACTGAGGAGCCTTTCCTTGCCGATCCCAACGGGGTAAGGGATTCCACCAATGCTATCCAGGCAGCCATCAATTTTGCAAGAGACCATCAGATGGTCTGTTTTTTTCCTCTCGGCATTTATTTGATATCTGACACGCTTCAATGCATCCAGAACAACTATCGACGGTCAAACGGAAAAATTGTTGGAGGCAGGAACTTCCCCTGTGTTCTGATGGGTTCCCGCGGCGGGAAAAGACCCAGGATCATCTTGATGCCCCGCTCACCTGGTTTTCAAGATCCAAAAAGGCCGAAATACATCATCCATTTCTGGGCTAGGAAACGCAACGACCCGTCTAGACCTCAACCAAATATCTCAATGAATCAGATGCTCACAGGCATCGATATAACCATAGGGAAAGGAAATCCTGGAGCCGTGGCTGTGCGGATGCGTGCGGCCCAAGGGTCCGGAGTAGAGGATTGCACAATAGATGCTGGGCATGGGCTTACGGGAATTGAGGGCGGATCAGGGTCTGGAGGGAGTTTTGCAAATGTAACCATCATCGGCGGACAAACAGGGCTTGACCTACGGCAAACTCAACCCGCACCGACGATTGTCGGTATCACGCTGATCGGGCAGAAGCACGCAGCAATTGTCTACGAGGGAAGGCAATCACTCTGCGCTGTGGGAGTCAATATCGATTTTTCAGGCAAAGGCCCTGCTGTAATTGCCCTTTCAGGAGGCCGCAGGCCTGCCACGGCCCAGGTGTGTATTATAGACAGCGTGATAAATTTTGAACGGCCGGGGGGTACCGGCGTTTCTGCGGCAAAGAGCCTATACCTGAACAATGTCTATTTCAGAAATGCGGGCAAGGCTGTTTCCAATCCGGACAGATCAGAAATACCGGGGAATGAGAGAGGGTGGATCCGTATTAAAGAGTATGCCCATGGGGTCAAGCCAAAGGAATGGAAAGGATATCAGTACAGAGCGCCTACTTACATCAACGGGGAAAAAATCAGAGGGGACCTGTGCCTTCTAGAAAAAGACAAAGCGCCCCCGGGAGATCTTCAGGCGCGCCATCTCTGGTCCGAAAATTTTCCTGGTTGGGAAGCCGGGGGGATGGCAAATGTCAAGGATCCGCCATACAACGCCAAGGGCGACGGCAAGACTGACGATACTGCTGCCCTTCAGAGCGCCATAGACGGAAACAGGCTCGTTTTTTTGCCCAAGGGGTACTATCGTATAACAACGACCATCAAGCTGAGACCCGGTTCTAAACTGATCGGAGTAGCCCGGCACCTTTCCATCATTATGGCCAGGCCAGGCTGTCAAGCATTCCAGGATCCAAGGTACCCAAAACCGCTTGTGGATACGAACAGTGAAAAAAATATTCAAACAGTCATTGCTTTCTTGGGTATTTATGTCCCGAAGGCGCTGCAGGGAGGCTATGCGCTGAGGTGGCAATGCAACGGCCGTTCAATCCTGCGTAACGTCAATTTCATTACGCAGCCGATCATGGGATACGCGCAGCCGGGAAGGCCGGAAAAGAGTGAAATCCCCCTAGTACTTGTAAAAGGAAACGGGGGCGGCAAATGGTACAACTTTTTTCAGGAAAGCCACCGGGAGCAGGGGCTGGGGTATCGCCACCTTCTTGTTTCAGGCGCAAACGGGCCTTTTTCCATCTACCAGTGCAATCCTGAACACGCCCAGGGAGAGGCGAACATGGAAATCAGAGCATCAAAAAACGTTTCAATTTACGGTCTGAAAAGTGAAGGCAACCATCCTGTTCTCATGATTGAAGATTCGGACAATATACGCGTATTCGGTTACGGCGGAAACGCGGCGGCGCTGGAGGGGCATGCACTGTTTATTGTTAAGGATACACCCAATTTCCTTTTCGCCAATGCCGTGGATTCTCCCCGGCTGGCTTACAAGAGATCTTCAAATATCGGATTTGGAAGGGGTGTTGACCCAAGGCTATGGAGCATGATTTCAGAAGAACAAAAAGGCTCAATTTGCGGGACACTGCCTTTTGAGCGCCCAGTATTATACCGGAGAGGGGAGTTAAAACCAATAAGATGAAAACTCCAAAATTACTCAGACATCGTTAAAAAGCAATGCATATTATTCGAAAAAGGCAAGCAGTCAACCCATTGTTGCGCAGATTGATCCGAGTCCACAACCTGGCGGTAATCCTTCTGAACGATGTTCGGTCTTCATTTAGCTGGCATCTGGCTGGAGGAAAGCTCTATTACACCCAGCGCTATGATGAGCTTGTCGATGCCCATAAGTGGTGCTTCATCGTTGGGTGCAATAACTCAGGGACCAGTCTGCTTCATAAAATCCTGGAAAATAGCAATACTGTTTCAACGCTGCCTTACGAGGGGCAGATGTACACGCGTGTGCTTATGAGAGCCAGGAAAAGAGGATTTGCACGGGTATGGACCGAATATGAAGAGGAACTCGCTCTTTCGGCAAGTGATTATACAAAAAATGCGGCACGACTTTTGCATGATTGGTTGAGAGACCTGCCCGCACCAGTACGTGAAATTGTTGTTGAAAAGACACCAGCTAATGTCTTGCGAATGACCTGGCTCCAAAAGGTCTTCCCGGGGAGTTGCTTTATAGGGATGGTGCGAAACGGATATGCTGTTTCCGAAGGCATCCGGAGAAAAGGAGAAAAGGATATCGCCAGGGCAGCCCGCCACTGGAACAGGGTAAACAGTATCATGGCGGAACAGTCGGAGGACATCAATGATTTTCTGTTGATGCGCTATGAGGAACTCACGGAGAATACCGACCATGAGATGGAGCGTCTTGCCAGGTTTCTGAGACTTGACCCGAAAACGCTGAAACGATCGGCCCTGGGAGGCTTCACTTTCAAGACCATTGCGGGAGCGGGAACCACAGCAATTCGTAACTTCAACGCCGAGAGTTTAGCAGCTCTAAGCCCGAATGATATTTCTGAGATTAGGGCAAATGCTTCCGAAATGCTTCGCTATTTCGGCTATGAACCGTATTGAGGCAAACATTCTCATCATGTACAGACACGATATACGCTATCTTTACGTCAAAAACGGCGATGTAATAGAACAGCTGCGCTTCATAAACGCTCTCCAGGGCAAGGCGCCCCAAGGCGGTCCCAATGGCTTTCTGGCCGATTTTCTCGAAATGATTGACGATGCCCCTGTCCTCCTCCTTTCCGCCAAGTCTTCGAAAGGCCCCCTTGTTAAGAAAAACATTGAAGCCCGGGTCTTTTCAAAGAGGTTTCACGGCCTTGGAATGATCGGGCGCATTGCGGCCCTCGTGTACATGTTCTTTGTCTCTCTTTTTGCTGCCCTTCGATTCAAACCCGACAGGGTGCTTTGCGGTACAACCGGGGTATTGCTGTGGATGAGCTGGCTTGTTTCCAAGATTCGCCATACCCCTTTTGTCCATTCCAGGCACAACTGCATGCACAGCGCTGGCAAAAATATTCTCAAGAAGTTCGAACATGCCTTGGACCTGGGCGTTATCAGGCGGACCACAGCCGTGATTTGTCACGGTCCATATCTTCATGACCAACTGCTGGATTCAAGGATCGCAGAGGCAAAGATAATCGAATTTGATTCCAGCCTTGAAAATCTCGTCGCTCAACACGATATTCATGTATCAGACAAAAATTTCTTGAGACAACATGGCGCCGAGCGTATATTACTTTATGTGGGCCGGGTTGAAGCTAACAAAGGCGTCTTTGACCTGCTGGAGGCGTCCAGGCCCAAACTGGCGGCAAATCCGCGCCTGCGTCTCGTTTACATCGGCGACGGAGATGCTGTCCCTGAGTTAAAAGCAACAGTATCAAGGTTAGGACTTGAAAACAGAGTCATTTTCGCTGGCAGGGTGGACCATGCACACATCGGCTTCTTTCTTAGCCAGGCCTATGTCCTTGTCACCCCCACCAGGAGAAGCTTCCCTGAAGGCCGATGCATGGCGGCGATGGATGGGCTGGCCTGTGGGGTTCCTGTTATCGCGCCCAATTTTGGCCCATTTCCATACCTGATCAAGGAAGGGCAAAACGGCTTGCTCTTTGAGCCCGATTCTGTGGTGGACCTCGCGGAACGACTGGCCACTCTTCTGGATAATGTAGCGCTGCACAAAAAATTGTCAGATGGCGCCAGGCGGACAGGCAAAGCGCTGATGGTTCCAGCACTCAGGTTTTCAGAGGCCGTTCGAAGGGGATTAGGCGATGAAAAAAAGCCCAAGCAGCATTAATTCATGGAAGGACTTTACAAAATCCGTCAGATCTAAAGGATGCAGTCTCCTGAAGAGATTGGACTCCTTTCCTGATTCTATTCTGGTTACAGGATGCCAGCGCTCGGGCACTACGATCCTCTCCAGGATATTATCTCAGAGTGATGGGATGGTCGACTTCAGCTCGGGCGAGGACGATGAACTTGACGCAGCTCTGATCCTCGCCGGCTTTGTGGAACACACGCCACGCGGGCGCTATTGTTTTCAAACCACCTATCTCAACGAACGCTATAGGGAGTATTTCCACCACCGCAACGGGGCCAAGATCATCTGGGTGTTGAGAAACCCTTACTCCGTAGTCTATTCCATGCTTCACAACTGGAGGTCATTTGCGCTGAATGAGCTTTTTCTCAATTGCGGGGCGGAATTCTTAACAGAAAAAGAGAGAAAAAGGATGAAAATATTCGGAAAATATGGTGTGAATAAGCTAAGGAAGGCATGCTGCGCCTATGTGGGCAAAACGCGACAAGTCTTTGCGCTCAAGGCCGGACTTTCGGCAGATGCCATCATGTTTGTTGAATATGACAACCTTGTAAAGAATAGAGAAACAAGACTACCGGCCATTTATGATTTCATCGGGCTGACTTACCATCCAAAATACGCTGAAAGGCTGCATCACCAGAGCCTAAAAAAGGCAATGGCCCTTTCTGGCCGGGAAAGGGCGGAGATAGCCCGTTTTTGCGATCAGGTCTTCAGAAAGGCCATGACCCTGGTTCAAAAAATATGATTTTTTTGCCATGAAACCTCTTAACGAAACCAAAAGGATGTCAGGACTTATCAGGAGCACATTAAAGCTTGTCTCAGGCAACGTGGTCGCCCAGGCCATCGGCATCGCCACAATGCCCCTGGTGACCCGACTATATTCACCCGCTGAGTTCGGCGTTTTCGCGGTATTCATCTCCGTGCTTGCTGTGCTGGGCCCTGTGTCTACTCTGCGTTTCAACGAGACGATTGTCCTGCCTGAATCCCGTACCGACGCTATTCATCTGCTCCGTCTGTCCTGCATATGTGTGTTTATGTTTTCTCTGGTCATACTTATATTGGCAGGCATCTATATTACTTTCTTTAAAGGACTCCGTGTCCTTGATCTGGGAGGCAATAAGGCCTATTTGTGGCTCCTTCCCTTGGGGGTCTTTTTGAGGGGGTCCCTCCTGAGCATTAACTCTATGGCTATAAGAGAAACTATGTTCAAAAAAATGGCTATCGGTGAAGTTTTGATCAAAGCAAGCGACCGCTTTATAGTGCTTGTAGGGGGCATTCTCACCAGCCTGGGCGCATGTGGACTCATAATTGGACGTCTCGCCGGAGTCGGAACTGGTGTGGCATACATGCTTCAGAGCGGTCTCAGGAACCTTTTGACAGAGATCTTTCGAGGGCTTTCCTTCGGTGAAATGAAGAGACTTTTTTATCGATACAGGCAGTTTCCTCTCTATGGGACCTGGTCGATACTACTGCATACAGCCTCGAAAGAAATGCCCGTGATCATTCTGGCGGGCATGTTTTCGTCATTGGTCGCAGGGCATTACGCCTTGGGTGCCACCATGATCTACCTGCCCATGATCATGGCGGGCTATTCCCTGAACAAAACATTCCTCCAGCATGCCGTCTCTTGCAAGAACAGGCGGGAAGACCTGGCTGGCGAGATCAGACGTATCCTCACCTATCTCACATATTTGGCACTACCGTTTATTCTGATTCTCCTTTTCCTTGGAGACAGGATTTTCGGGCTTTTTTTTGGCGCCAGGTGGCTGGAGGCCGGTGTTTACGTTCAAATCCTGGCCCCGTCTTTTTTCTTTGTATTCCTTTACATTCCATTGAGGTCCCTGTTCATTATCTTCGAACGGCCGCGAGAACGCCTGATTTTCGATTTCTTCTATTTCATATTGAGGGGCGGAAGTCTCTTGCTGACGGGGCTCATAACGCAGTCGGCACGCTCATCACTCATAGCCATGTCTATTGTAACCTGCGCATATCTTTTCTTGTTTTTCTTCTATGCCTCCAGTCTCCTGGAGAGGAACCGGTTCTTTTTCGTGGGGGTTCTTTTTCAGAAAGCGCTGCTGATGTTCCCAATGGTTGCTGGTCTGTTGCTGATCAGGTCTTGCCTACCTCCTAATATGGTTGTTTTCGCTGTAGCGCTGGTTGGTTTGCTGGTCGTCCAAGGTGTTCTGTTTGTTCTTACGGATTCCATTCTCAGGAAAAATATCACTGTGTTTCTCGGGATGACGCAGAAAATGCCGGGAGATGGATCGATATGAGCAGGAGAGCAGGAGCATCTATGAAAAACAAAGAAAAGAAAGGACCAATATTCATAGTAGGAATGAATGGTTCCGGCACGAGCATGCTGGCAGACTGTCTCAACCAGCATCCATTGATTTATTTTCCGGAGTTTGAAACCAAGGTTATACCTTATTATGCCATGACAATAGACAGGTATGGAAACCTTGAAGATCCAGGTAACTTTCAAAGACTCCTTGACGATTTTTCAAACAATCACGTGTTCAGGAGGCTGAACAGCGCTCAAAAGGTGAACGTTCCATTTGACTTTGAAAACCTGAAAAGAAAAGATCTTTCAGAGATAATCGATCTGACATTCTCCTATTTTGCTTCCAGAAAAGATAAGATCATCTGGGGTGACCACTCTCCGAAATATGCCGTGTGCATCCCGACGATTGTGAACCTCTTTCCCGGGGCAAAAATCATTCACATAACTAGAGACGGCAGGGACTGTGCCCTGTCGTTCAGGCGCCGTTTCAGACAAAATATCTACAGAAGCATATTTCAATGGAAAAATCTCATTGATAAGGCCAGGCGGGACGGCTCGGATTTGGGCGGAGAGAGATACCTTGAGGTGAGATATGAAGACCTGACTTCTCGCCCAGAGTATCATATGCGGTCACTATCCACTTTTCTTGGTCTGCCGTTTGAACCCTCTGTTCTGTATTCAAACATGCCGATGTTTAAAAGTAAAGGGTCCAGTCAAAATCGGAAAAACACGATTGTACCGAATTCAGGGAAATGGAAGAGGTATTTCTCTCCCAGTCAGGTCAGAAAAATGGAGGCAATTGCTGGGAAGATGCTTGCCGAATCAGGTTATGATGTCGTGTTTGAAAAAGGGGATAGAAATATCGTCCAATGGAAGCTCTTCGCGTACAGGTGGATGGACAGGATGAATTCGACAATGGTTTACTGGAAGAACTATAAAGGCAAGGACAGGCTCGGGCTTATTCTCAGGATAGCAAAGGCCTCGCTGAAGCAGGGATCATATTATGAACGCTGACGGGAAGGCCGGAGCCGTCTGTTCGGTTCACCACAATTCATTGGGATGTGCAGAAAGATTGAAAATCCTTTTCCTTTCAAGTGACAGATTTCCTCCTTTCAGGGTGGATGTCAAAATTCTGTTTGGCCGTGAGCTTTCCGGGCGTGGACATAAAATTGATTGGATACTTCAGTCAGAAGCCCCCTGTAACAGGTCATATCTGACCCGGTTTGGGCGCAATTGCATCTTTGCGGGCGCATCAGATCGGGGGCATAGATTGCTGAACCGAATCAGAAATAACTTTTACGATCTCTTTAACGATTTGCGACTTTTTAAACTGATTTCAAGAGGGCGATACGATCTCGTTCTGGTAAAGGACAAATATATTGCATCCGTCCTTGCGCTTCTTGCCGCAAAATTATTCAAGACAAAGTTTGTCTTCTGGCTGTCATATCCCTTCCCTGAATCAAAGCTCTACAGGGCAATGACAAGAACTGCGCCGCGGTGCCGCCACTTATACTATCTCCGCGGTTTTGCATACAAGGCCTTGCAGTTCAAGATAATCATGCCTTTTGCAGATCATATATTTGTACAGAGCGAAAAAATGAAGGAAGATGTGACTGCTAATGGAATTGACCCATTAAAGATCACTCCTGTTCCAATGGGAGTTGATCTCGAGGAAATAGACAGGTCTTTGATTGGTGATGAGACAATAAAAAAGGCAGGTGAAAAATCGGTTTGCTACCTGGGAACCATGATAATGGTGCGAAGACTTGATTTTCTCATCCGGGTTTTCTATAATGTCTTAAAGGACATTCCTGAAGCCAGATTGTATATGGTCGGCGGAGGCGGGGTCAAAGATGACCTTATGCTGCTGAAAACGGAGGCGGTCAGGCTTGGGATTGAGGAGGCTATCGTATTCACCGGCCAATTGCCCCGGGAAGCGGCGTTGGACATGGTAAGGAATGCAACGGTATGTGTATCTCCTTTCTACCCAACCTTTATCTTAAACTCTACGTCACCGACAAAACTGATTGAATACATGGCTCTTGGCAGACCTGTTGTTGCCAACGACCACCCGGAACAACGCCTGGTGCTGGAAAAAAGTGGCGCTGGGATCTGTGTATCATACAACGAGGGGGCATTTGCAGAAGCGATAATCGAACTTTTGAACAATCCTGAAAAGGCCGATGAGATGGGGCGAAAAGGCAGACTCTATGTTAAAAAAGAGAGGACATACAAGGTCATAGGTGATAGGGTGGAAAAACAACTGCTGAAGGTAGCACAAAGGAGGTAATATAATAAATTGAAAAAATCGGTGTATCTCTTATATATTGTTTTGTTTCTTTTCCCTTTCTATAAGTCAACCTTTTCTGTTGAGGTCGGCATCATCACTTTCAACCCTTACTCCATTGGCATCATTGCCTTGACGCTCCTTGCGATGGCGAAGAACATTTTCATGACCAGAAAGTACGGAGTCAACATGGTTGATATTTTTTTCTTGCTTTTCTGCCTCAGTTTTTTCGTTTCCACCCTTTTCTCACCCAATATCGTTAAGAGCGGCTCTATGGCATACAGGTGGGTCTTTCTCCCTGTGATTTCATATTTCGTTATCAAGACATTTATCGAGGATGAAGATCAGTTCATGAAGGCGCTGTTTTTTCTACTGGCAGGGATTGTTGTTTTTTCCATACTCGGGCTTATGGATATCGGTATTGCCAGGAGACATCTTATCCTGTCCATGCCGCCCATCGGCGCGGCTACTCTTGCCGTTTTTGTCCTGATTACCATATTCTATTCAGGATGGTGGAGGAAGAAGATCGGTTTTGTATCTCTGGTGTTTTCCGCCCTTCTGTTGATCATGACTTACAGCAGGATCTATTTTATCGCCATCCTGATAAGCCCATTATTATTTTACCTTATTATCAGGCGCGGCCATATCATAAAGCTGTTTGTTCTTCTGTTCCCGGTTTCCCTGATACTGGCGCTGGGCTTGTCGGTCAACCCGAAATTATTTAAGCCAAAATTCAATCCCTCAGAACAAGCAACAAGGAGCATTAGCAGGGTTGTAGACATCCGGACGTATGAAAAATCCATTTACAACCGCGGAAGGCAATACAAAGAAGGGCTGCATAGTTTTGCGAAACATCCGGTAATAGGCACGGGGATTAAGCACGGCAAGCGGCAAAACGTCACGACCCACAATTTCCATATCGAATGGCTTGAATACGGAGGACTGCTGGGATATATATTCGGATTCGGCATTTTTGCATCATATTTTCTGATCCAGAGGCCATATGTCACGAAAGACAGTTTCTGTGCCGTCAATATGTGCATCATAAGTATCGTTTTGATGAATTGCTTTTTCAACGGAATAATGCATGGCATCATGCCATATATGATTTTCATTGTTATGGGCCTTGGGGAGGCAAGGAGGAAGATCATTGAGCAGGAGACTGAACATTTCGGACTGTCTGCCGGGCTGACATCGCAATCGGAGTGAGCATGAAAATTGAAAGACCCATCTTCATTGTGGGCTCGGGCAGATCCGGAACAACTATCCTCTATAACCTCCTCTCCCAGCACCCCGAGGTCTGTTGGTTTTCCAATATCACCGACAGGTTTCCAATGCTTCCCCAGGTAGCCGCTTTGCACAGATTATTGGACCTTCCATATCTCGGAAATTGGCTGAAGCATCGCAATATCGCAGCCCGAAACAAGTTAAGGTTTCGCATCAGGCCCGCTGAAGCAGAGAGAATATATCACTCATTTTGCCGCCTGGAAAAAGCCGGAAAAACAACCGAAGAGGATTACAGCGAAGAGACCGCACAAAGGCTAAAAAGGATTATAAAGGCCCACATTCGAATGACAGGGAAGAGCCGCTTCCTAATTAAGCAGACAGCCAATAACCAGCGCATCAGGCTCATGAACAGGATGTTCCCCGATGCATTCGTCGTCCATATCATTCGGGACGGAAGGGCAGTTGCAAATTCCCTTTTCATGGTGAAGTGGTGGAATGATGTGGACATCTGGTGGCTTGGTTGCAAGCCTCCCCAGTGGGACGATCCCGGCAAAGACCCAATTGAACTCTGCGCCTTGCAATGGAAAAGGGATGTGAATGAGATTCTTAACAATAGACATCTCTATGAAAGCAGGTACGTTGAGGTGAGATACGAAGATCTGGTGCAGGACGTTCATAAAATCATTAATGTTATCACCGACTTCTGCAACCTTAGGAGATCAAACGAATTCAGGCTGCTCTTACCAAAGACCCTGCCGGACATGAACTGGAAATGGAAAAAGAATCTCACGGCACGTCAAAAGAAAGCCGTTGAAAGTGCAATAGGTGAATTTCAAATGCAACTCGGCTATGAGCCGTAAAAGGAACCCATTGTGAAAGAGGCCTCCTCCATCTTTATTGTGGGCTTGCCCCGCAGCGGGTCCACACTGCTTTCCAGGCTTATAAACGAGTCTCACGATATCCTCTGTGTTAATGATCTTTATTATGTTCAGAGGGTATTAGCTGAAAATGCGGCTGAAGGTTTTCTTGAACCCGGCATCACCCGGCAGCTCGCTGATTATATCCTGGACCTGATATCGGAACGTTCCAGGACGTCGGACTTCTTTATCGGCCAGATACGCCTTCCGGAAGACCGAATCGCTTCCATACGAAAAAAAGTCCTTCAGGAGTGCCGCAAGAAGCGGTTTGAATGGTCAGGTCTAATGGATGACGTGCTGACAAGAGTTGCTCAACATGCCGGAAAAACCAGGTGGGCAGATAAAACGCCCCAGAATTTTCTACACATTGAAATACTTCACAGGGCTTTCCCAAAGGCCAGGTTCCTTTTCCTTTTCAGGGAGCCCCGCAAGATCCTTGCCTCTTACAAATATGCCGCCAGTTCGGAACACGACAAGCGCCGATATCATCCATTAGTCTATGCCCTTTATTGGCGGATAGCGGCAAGAAAATACCTGACAGCCAGAAAAAAAATTCCTTTTGTCGAGATGGTTCGCTACGAAGACCTGATAAGGCATCCGGCAGTAACCATAAAAAGAATCAGCGAATTCCTGGAAACGGCTATTTCCTGTCCCGACCTTCAGACCCTGGGCGACAACTCGTCTTTTCATAACAGGGGACGCAGGTCCCTGAGCCCGACAGAGACCTGGATCTGCCAGGCTGTATGCCGGAGGGAGATGAAAGAAATCGGCTACTCGCCGAGTTCTGCAACCCCAAAGGCTTCGGACCTCGGGGAACTCTTGCTCCTGACCCTGCGCTTTACCAGTTTCCAGATGAAGAGACTTTTTTTTGATAAGGACGGCAGACAAAGGATATTCACCTTGGTAAGGAGCAGTTTGCGGAAAAATCGGGCAAGCAGAAAAAATAAGGGGCTTAAGAAAAAATAAATTGCGCATTCTTTATATCATAAACGGCGAATTTTATTCCGGCGCGGAAAGGGTTCAGGATATCCTGGCCATGATGCTGCCGGAGCTTGGCTTTGAGGTCCATTTTGCATGCTTGAAACCTGACCGTTTCCCTGAGCTATGTCAATGCGGCCGCGACAGAATTGCTCTCTTTCCCATGCGATCGCGGTTTGATCTCTCCCCTGCCATTAAGATTGCCAGGCACATTCGGAAAAACAGCTTCCAACTGATCCATACCCACACTCCGCGCACAGCCATGGTAGGACGTCTGGCATCCTTTCTTTCATCCGTGCCGATGGTTCATCATGTCCACAGTCCTACTGTCTCTGATTCCACAGACACCTTTCAGAACCTCTGCAACTCCATTATTGAGCGCTGCAGCATGATTGGCATCAAGCGCATCATATCTGTTTCCGAAGGCCTTAAGGCATATCTCATTGAGCAGGGCATTGACGAAAAACGCATCTCGGTCGTGCACAACGGGGTCCCAACCCCTGGTCTGCTTCTGGACCGGGCCAGGCCTGAAGGCCAATGGATTATAGGGGTAGTTGGGCTCTTCAGGCCCAGGAAAGGCCTGGAAACGCTACTGGAAGCGCTTGTACAGCTTAAGAAAAGGCACACCGTCCGCTTGAGAGTTGTGGGCGCTTTTCAAAACCAGAACTATAAGGCCATGGTAATGAAGATGGCTGATGGCCTCGGTATTTCCCAGTCCATTGACTGGCTCGGTTTTTGTTTCAACGTGCAAGCGCAGCTCTGCAAGATGGATATCCTTGTGCTTCCGAGCCTTTTTGGCGAAGGCATCCCCATGGTCATTCTTGAGGCCATGGCAGCAGGTGTGCCTGTCGTAAGCACGAAAATCAGAGGTATTACGGAAGTTATTTGCAATGGCAAAGATGGCCTGCTCGTATCCCCGGGCGACTCCCGAGAGCTGAACGAAGCGATAAGCAGGATCATATCCGATGACATTGAATGGTCTTTGCTGCGACGAAATGCCTATGAAAAACAGACAATGTTCTTTTCTGATCACCGCATGTCAAAAAAAACAGCGCGTATCTATCGTGAGGTTCTTGGTTTATGAAGGAACGGATCAAGATATTTGGCTTAGATATTGATTCGGTTACTGTAGAAAAGGCTGTTAACAGAACCTTTTGCTGGATTCAAGCCGGCGATCCTGCCTGCCGCTATGTAGTTACGCCCAATATAGACCATATTGTGAGGCTTCAGAAGAATGAACAATTCAAGGAGGCTTACAGGGACGCGTCCCTTGTCCTGCTTGACAGCCGGCCCGCATTCCTTGCTCTCAGAGCGCTTGGCAAATCACTTCCGGAAGTGGTCCCTGGAAGTGATTTTGTGCCCGCGCTCTTCAAAGAAGCACAAAAAAGAGGCGGTTTGAAGGTTTTCTGGCTCGGCGCAGCCCCGGGCGTTGCTAAGAAAGCGGCGGAAAGGGTACAAAAGCAATACCCTTTGGTCCGAACCGTGGGTTTTTACAGCCCGGCCCACGGGTTTGAATACAGGAGAGAGGAAACAGAGAAAATAATTTCAACTATTGCAGAAAATGCCCCGGATCTGCTGATTGTAGGACTTGGCGCTCCCAAGCAGGAACTGTGGGTCTACGCGCACCAAAGGCAAATCAATGCAAAAGTGGCAATATGTGCGGGCGCGACGATTGATTTCCTGGCAGGAGAAAAAAAACGCGCTCCCTTATGGATGCGAAGTCTTTACCTTGAATGGCTCCATCGTATGCTTTCAGAACCCCGCAGGCTTTTGGGACGTTATGCACATAACGCCATTTTTTTCCCTCGAATTGTCTGGCGGCAATGGGTATCTGACAACAGGCGGGACAGACTATGAATTCTTGAGCGTCCTCTTTCTCTTTCGACCCAGGCCCGCAAGGCCCAGAAGGCCTGATCCCAGAAGCAGCATAGTGGCCGGTTCTGGCACTGGCTTGGCGTCCACAAGAAAAATAAGGTCGTTGTAGTCCTCATCACCCAGGGTGAGTGAGCTCCAATTGTCATTTAAATGATCCGAATTAATATGGTCCACGGTATTGTCGTATGTACCCCAGAGTTTGTCTTCCCATGCGATGAGATAAGGGTTTTCATAATAGATGTCGTTGAACGTAAGGGGGCCGCCCAGGTCGAATGTCATCATGTGATCATAGCCGTCTGGGTTAAGAGCACTTTGGGAATAATAGGTGCCGACGTATGTCCCATCTTGCTTATTTACTTTCAGATACCATCCAAACACAGTCCCATCAGGCACGCCGATTGAGGCGGTCGGATACCCGGGAGCAAATCCCTGGCCAGACTGATCTGTGAGGACATCATGCGATCCGCCAGTGGTATAGACTCCCAACGTGTTATTATAGTAGGCTGAATAACCGATTACGGTCGCACTGCCTCCGAAATTGAGCCACAAGGAGTCATTATCTATGAAAAGATGATCCACATCGACATTTGACGTGTAGCCCGTTCCCGGTCCCATTATTTCGTTGATTGCTTGATAGATATTGGGCAGGCCTATTGTCACGCCCCCCCCGTTTGTGGCGCCCGGATTGGTCCACGCAGTTGGTATCCCGTTGGAAGGGTTGGGATAATAGTAATCGTTAGCCACATTAACGGAAAAAGGACTCGAAAACGCTGTGGCAGTCATAAACAAAAAGGCAATTATCAGAATTGAACATATAGAGCTGAATTTTTTCATTTCATCCTCTCTTGAGAAATTACGAATTTACATTAGTAATTTGCAAAATTTTCTTTTTCCTGACAGCTATGGATGTTTTCCCGACTTGGAAACTTACAGGATACTTTTGCTTATGCAATTCATATACCAAACAACCGTTTTTTTGAAACTAAGAACAAAAAAAACGTACTTCACGATTCTATTCACCGCGCCCGCCGGTCCAGACACAACATATAGCAATTTTCTTTTCTGTATCCCAATATGTAGTACATGGCTTTTCACAGTAAACTTTCGAACGATTTGTTTCCCGCTGGAAAAGTCAACAGAATGGGGGGTGCGTTTATGCGTACTGGTTTGGTAATTAATTATGCTTTAAGCCAAAATGTGTAAAAACTTTCACATGTTATTACTTTAACGCCATAAAAAGTGGAAAAAATTTACATACACTATCCCTTTAATGCCATAAAAAGTGAAAGAACTTGCACATATCATCCCTTTGCCTTCAAATCCCCTTTTTCAACGGATCAACTCAAATTCTATCCTTCGATTTCTTGTCCTTCCTTCTTCCGTAGCGCTTGGGAACCTGGGTCTGTGATATGCCTTGCCTGACCGGGCGCGCCTGATCGAGAGCGCATCATTATAATGCTCGATCCCGATGATGTCGGTGTGTCCAGCAATCCTTATCTTCAAATCCGGATTCTGATTTAGTACATCTGCGATTTCGTTCAGGACGAGTCTGCCTTCGACTTGAATACACCGGGCACTTAAATCTTCATGTCTATACCTACCGGGCAGTGATCAGATCCGTAAATATTGTTATCAATAAATGCTTCCTTGATCCACCCTTTATCAATAATATTCTGCGTTACAAAGAAGTAATCAATACGCCAGCCCGCATTTCTTGACCTGGCATTAAATCTGTATGACCACCATGAATATTTTACTTTATCCGGATATAAATATCTGAAGGTATCAATATAACCCTTTCTAACAATCCTGTCCATCCAGTCACGCTCAATCCTCAGGAAGCCTGACCTTTTTGCATTTGCTTTTGGATTTTTCAGGTCAATCTCATTATGAGCGGTATTGAAATCACCGGAGATTATCAAGCACTTCCCTTTATCCTTATAAGCATCGATATATTCAAAAAAATCCCTGTAAAAATCAAGTTTGTACTTAAGTCTTTCTTCGCTCATCTGTCCGTTTGGAAAATATATGTTAAAAAAAATAAAGTTTTTAAAATCCATTTTAATAATACGCCCCTCATCATCATATTTTGATATGCCAATACCATATTTAACATTTCGGGGTTTTATCCTTGTATAGACACCAATGCCGCTGTATCCTTTTTTGACAGTGGAAAAAGACCAGTATGATTCATATCCATCAATATTCTTCATTTCTTCTGTAAGCTGAGGCTCCTGAATCTTTGTTTCCTGTATCGCAACAATGTCTGCATCCATATTCTTTAGAGATTTATAGAAATCCTTCTTAATTACAGCTCTAAGGCCATTAACATTCCACGAAATCAGCCTTATATTTTTTTTATGCATCAGTAACTCCTAAGTCCGAAGACTGAAGTTCCCTTTCACCTTCAGCCTTCAGCCTTAATTGCTTTAACTCTTTCCAAAACCGGTGGATGAGAATAGTTTAAAAAAACATAAAACGGATGCGGAAGAAGATTTGAAAGATTGTTAACCGAAAGTTTTTTCAATGCATTAGCCATGGATTGGGGATCTTGAGTGGTTTCCACAGCAAATCTGTCTGCCTCATATTCATTTCTACGGGAAAGCATTTGCATTAAAATTCCTGCAAAAAATTCAATGGGTGAGTAAAGCATGCTAAAAAAAATAAGTCCCGCGTAAGCGGATTTCTGTTCCATGTAAAATGCATCAAAAAGTCCCTGATAGGAAACAAAAATAGACAACAAAAAAAACATTATTCCCAGTTGAAAAATGCCAATAATCATTGTCTGCAGTATATGCTTTTTCTTAAAATGCCCCATTTCATGTGCAAGCACTGCCACCAGCTCAGATACTGCGTGTTGTTTAATTAATGTATCAAACAAAACAATCCGCTTGCGCTTGCCAAAACCTGTAAAAAAAGCATTAGACTTGGAAGAACGTTTAGAGCCATCCATTACAAAAACATTTTCAAGGGAGAATTTTATAGAACGCGCATATGACATGATAGCATCTTTCAGCTCTCCATCTTCAAGAGGATTGAATTTGTTAAAAAGAGGCATAATCCAT
>SDBT01005446.1_pt1 | contig 21353 bp, 18 predicted proteins | sample 2277101 | NCBI WGS metagenome assembly SDBT01 (sample SAMN10404973, study PRJNA504765) | marine sediment metagenome | isolation source: marine sediment core GS10_PC15, 103 cmbsf | place: Arctic Ocean: Southern Knipovich Ridge | collected 2010
GCGGCGCGGGTGGTTCTACGAACGCCAACCCTCGCACGGAGAATTCAGTCCCGTTATAGCGGATTACGGGTCATCCCGAAGGACTCAGGGCACCGCTAGCGCCCCACCTAGCACGGCAAGGCACATACTACGCAATCTTCTGCTCACACACAACCCCTACTCCACCCGGGGAGCAAGGTGGGCTCGCCATCGCCTCGCCCAAGCCTGCACCGTGATCGCATATGAAGGAGAGCTATTCTTCGTAATCTTCGTGCTCTTTGTGATCTTTATGGCAAATCCCTGCCTACCTGGCTAGCGCCAGTTGGGCACCTGCCCGCCCGACGCAGGCAGGCGGGGGCAGGTGTTGTCGTAGAAAACTCTCGAAATAACGGCTTTCCAAGCATATAAAGAGGTGGTGCATTTCGCCCGTTAACGGATTTCAGATGGCTATTCACACACATCGAAAACCGGAACCCGAAGTAATGGACCTCCCGCAAGCGGCGGCGGCATATGCACATGCCGATTTCGCCGAGGTTAATCAGGCATTCGTCGACAAGCTGACGGAGTTGGCAGGCGATATCCCCAAGGCCCGCTGTCTGGACCTGGGGACGGGCCCGGCTGACATTCCGATACGCCTCCTGCGGGCTAGGCCCAATTGGCATGTAACGGCGCTGGACGCCTCGCCGCCGATGCTCGGGTTCGCACGCCACGCGGTAGACCAGGCGGGCATGGCACACGCGATCGAGCTGGTGTTCGCCAACGCCAAAGAAACCGGCCTGGAGGAAAATACCTTCGATATCATCTTCTCGAACTCCATCCTGCACCATGTCAACGAGCCCGAAGGCCTGTGGATCGAGGTCCGCTTGCTCGCCAGGTCCGGAGCGCTGATTTTCTTCCGCGATCTGACCCGCCCGGCCAGCGAAGCCCAGGCGCAAGAAATCGTCGCACAATACGCCAGCGAGGAGTCCGAACTGCTGCAGAATGAATTCTTCATGTCGCTGATGGCAGCCTACACGCCCATCGAAGTTCGCGAGCAACTTACCGCAGTCGGACTGGACCATCTCGAAGTGTCCATCGTCACGGACAGGCACATGGACATCGTCGGGCGGTTGCAGTAACCTCATAATCTCCCATTAAAAAGGATACCCCATGATCGATTCACAAAAGGCGATCCGCAAGAGCATCGCCGCTATCGCACCGCAATTGGAAAAACTCGCCTCGAATCTCCACGCCGCACCGGAACTCGGCTTTGAAGAAACCAAGGCCTGCAAGTGGCAGACCGACCTGCTGAAGAAACTCGGTTTCAAGGTTCAATCTCCGTTCGCCAAGCTGCCGACCGCTTTCAAGGCTACCGCGGGCCGGGGCGGACCTGTACTTTGCATAATGAGCGAATACGACGCGCTTCCGGAAATCGGCCACGCGTGCGGGCATAACCTGATAGCCGCCACCGCCCTTGGTGCGGGAAAGGCGCTGGCCGACGTGCTCAAGGCAGAGAAGATTCCCGGGACCGTCATCGTCATGGGCACGCCCGGCGAAGAGAGCAAGGGCGGAAAGGTTTACATCGTTCAGCGCGGCGGGCTTGATGGGGTAGACGCAGCGATGTCGACACACCCGAGCTGGCGGACAATCGGCGATTGCGGTAGCAACGGCATACAGCGATATCTCGTGACCTTCACCGGGCTGGCTGCCCACGCCGCAGCCGATCCGGAAAACGGTCTCAACGCACTCGATGCGATCATGCTTATGTTCCACGGTATCAATGCATGGCGTCAGCAGCTGCCCGAAACGTCACGCATTCACGGCATCGTGCGCGATGGCGGAGCCGCGCCGAACATCATCCCCGAAACCGCATCGGCTGAGTTCTACGTCCGCTCGCCGGATAACGCGTTCCTGAAAAAGATGTGCAAGCGATTCTGCAACATCGCCAAGGGTGCAGCCCTCATGACGGGCACGAAAGTTGAAATCGACGAAACGGACCTGCCCTACGCAGCCCGCAAGGTCAACAAGACGCTCGACGAGGCATTTTTGGAAGCCGCCGCCTCGGCCGGACTGAACCCCGTGCAGTGGGAAACGCCAGGCCGCGCGTCCAGCGATTTCGGCGACGTATCGCTTGTCGTTCCGGGAATCCATCCATACTTCGCCATCGCGAAGAAGCAGATCGCCTGCCACTCCATCGAGTTCGCCGAGGCAGCCGGCAGCGCATTCGGCCGCAAGCAAATGCTCAAAGCCGCCGAGTCGCTCGCACAGGTCGGATACCGCTTCTTCACCGACGAAGCTTTCCGCAAACAAGTCTCCGCAGAGTTCAAGAAGAAGTAGATGAATAGACATGCAGGCTGGGTATGTCCGCCCTGCGAACCGAGGAGTCCTGCAATGGAAACGATTAATGCATGGCGTCCGCCTATCCCTCCAGCAGACGTAATCCGTCTCAGTAGAATCATCGAAGAGTCAGGGGGGATTACTTCGGCCATACCTGAACTTCGCTCTGGAGATTGGGAGACATTCGCGACTGAGCAAGGGGTCCACGGAACCCAATTCTTGGTGCATATCGATCAGAATTTCATGATTGCTCTCCGGGATTTGAAGAAGCAGAAGCCAATTTCAGCAATGCGACGACGTGTCGCAGCATTAATGGCCTTCGCCATTATGTTCGACATGCAGATAGACCCCAGAATCGCCATGCATGAATACGCCTTCACAGCCAAAGGGGAGCCAAGTACTCACTTGGCCATGTTTCGCTTCGCTTATCAAAACATCCATCCTCAGACTTATGCGGACTTCGCTTTGGACCGCATCTCACAGTTACCCGTTATGTCTGATTTGGATCTGCACCAATGCCTGAAAGAGGAGCCCGTACCATCCAGTCCTGTCAGTGGTTACGCCGCCCACTATACAGGTATCTTGGGCATGCTGGCGATCCACACTGACCCCAAAATAGGCCCAATGAATCTGCGCGGTCGCAAGAAGCGACTGCTTACTTTCCTCAAGTGGATGCGCGACGACTTCATCTTCGTCGCCTGTGTAACAACGCTTGCTTCACATCTCTGGGGCAAGGGTCAGGCCTCGAAACTGTTGAAGTACCAAGACACAAGAAACGCCGAGAAGCTCCTCAAAAGTGCAAAGAATACCGCTTGGGATTTTACCCTTATTTGCAATTGGGCCAAGATGGAAAAAGGCAGGGCGAGGCAAGCGGACGCCCCGATCACTTTCCTATTCACACTCGACCGCGGTCTAGCGGAGCTTGCGACCGAACACCTGATGATTGACGACCTGTCACTCACGGCAAGAAGAAGGCATAATGTTCGGCGGCTATGCAAACACTGGTCAGATGCTGATGCAATCAAGATTGCCGACATTGAATTCGAATATGAATCTCAAAAAGATGATCCTTCTCGAAAAGTACGACAGCCCTTGTGGCACGAATACGTATCCTCCCTGCCTCCTCAACTGGAGGGTAGAATTCGAGATAACTTGTCAAAACCGGTGGGCTGAGGCCCTACTGATAAATATATCAAATGGGTGTCATGTTCGACGTAGCTTTGGCGAAGTGGGAAGGGTAGCTGTAGGCTGGGGCGATAGCCCCACCTTTCTGCAGAGAATAAAGGCAAGACAATGACAGATCAGCACACAACAGATCGCAAAGACGGCCCAATATTTGGGTATCATGTGGTTTCTATTATCGACCTGTTGGGGCAGAAAGACCACCTGTTGAAGTGGGCTGACTTTCCCAAAGATGGCCAAATAACACCTGAACTTCAGGCCGCGGTTGACAGGAGTGCTGGGGCGGTGCACTGGCTGTCGGAAATGTTTGTTGCCTTCTTCAAAGACACTAAAGAATGCGCAATGCCTGAAACCTTCGACGCACTCTCACCAGAACAACAGACGCCGTATCGAAGATTCAGCGGGGGAGAACCGCTCAAAGAGCGGTTCTCGGATACGTTCCTTTTTCATTCACCGATTGCTAATACACATGGTGATGAATCCATACTACCCCTTTGCCGAATTCTTTTGACTTGTGGAAGGACAATGATTGGGTCCTTGGCAGACCGCATTCCCCTGCGAGGTGCTGTAACAATTGGGACAGGTGTTATGTTTGATGATGGCTTCTATGGCCCTGCCCTTGCTGAGGCACATCACTTGGAGAATGAGATCGCAGATTCTCCGAGAATTGTGGTATCAACTCGAATACCCAGTTTTCTTGACGAAACAAGGAATTTCAGCCAGGACCCATGGATTGAACGGGTGTCGCGAGAGACTGCCACGTGGTGTCGTCGTTTGCTCTGCACAGATATCGATGGACAGGTTATCGTCGACTTCCTGGGCGAAGCCACGAAAGAAACGTTTAGGGATAGGAATAAGAAAGAAGCGACCCAGAAGGTGCAAAAGGCCTACGACTTCGTATGCGAAGAAGCTTCACGATTCCGCGCTGAGCACAACGAAAAGCTTACTCGGCGATACGATCACTTGCAGGAGTACATGAAATCGCGTCTGCCCCTATGGGATATCACTCCATAGTCAGCCAGGAAGAGGGGTGAGCTGGCGATGGTTAATCTCGGGGAAAGCGGGGACAGGCACCTCCGCTTCGCTTCGGAGCCAGTCCCCGTTTTCCCAACTTTCTCTTTCGATGGTAAGCTGCCCCGCCGTCGGAGAGGGAACCCATCTAAACCGATAGTGATTGTGAATAAGTTCACAAACAACCCTGCTTGCAAGGGGCCTTATTGTTGCTTATAGTCTTGGACTTCGCGGGCTGGTCTGCAACGGTCCGTTCCGCGCAGCTGGCGGTTCTTCGGCAGGAAAAACAATCTTTCGCATGGTGGCGAAAAGGCCTGTCTGTACACCGGAGCTGCACGAGTCAGATTTCACACCAGGACGGCTGAAATCCCTTTTGACTCTACGAAATGGTACTGGTCTCGCCGCATCGGCTTACCCGATCAGCCGACGGCGCTAACAATTCACAACGCGTCTTACCAGGAGCAAGCAACATGGCTAAAGTTCCGTCGGACATCAATATTTCACGAGCAGCAACACCCAAGCCCATAACCGAGATCGCCGCGGCGGCAGGCATCCTCCCCGAAGAGCTCGAGCCATACGGCGATATCAAGGCCAAGATCAAGATGAGCATTCTCGATCGGCTCGCCGACAATCCGAGCGGAAAGTACATCGACGTTACCGCCATCACCCCCACCCCGCTGGGCGAGGGCAAGACCACCACTTCGGTCGGGCTCACCCAGGCGATGGGACAGATCGGTAAGAACGTTCTGCTCTGCATCCGCCAGCCTTCGATGGGCCCGACGTTCGGAATCAAGGGCGGAGCAGCTGGCGGCGGATACTCGCAGGTCATCCCGATGGAGGAGTTCAACCTCCACCTGACCGGCGACATCCACGCAGTCTCCATCTCCAATAACTTACTCGCCGCCGCAATCGACGCTCGCATCAAGCACGAAGCACACGCGACGGATGAAAAGTGGGCCAAGACCGGCCTGCCGCGTTTGAATATCGATCCGGACACCGTCACGTGGCGTCGCGTGGTTGACGTAAACGACGCAGCCGTCCGCTTCATCGAGATCGGTCAGAGCGAAAAGTGGATCGACGGTCCCAATCGCAAGACGGGCGTGGATATTTCGGTCGCCAGCGAAATCATGGCGATTCTTGCACTTGCCCACGATGTCAAGGATATGCGGGCGCGTCTCGGGCGGATTATCATCGGAATGAACACCGACGGCGACCCGGTCACGGCTGAGCAGCTGGGCTGTGCGGGCGCGATGATGGTGCTCATGAAGGACGCCATCAAGCCGAACCTGATGCAGACCATCGAAGGTCAGCCGGCGATCATCCACGCAGGCCCGTTCGCCAACATCGCACACGGTAACAGTTCGATCATCGCCGATCGTATCGCGTTGAAGATGGCTGATTACGTTATCACCGAGTCCGGGTTTGGTGCGGATATCGGAATGGAGAAGTTCTTCGACATCAAGTGTCGCATCTCCGGACTCAAGCCCGACTGCGTAGTTCTTGTCGGCACCATTCGCGCATTGAAGATGCACGGCGGCGGACCGAAGGTCACACCCGGCAAGCCCCTGCCCAAAGAGTACGTTGAGGAGAACCTCGAACTGCTCGCTAACGGTATGTGCAACCTCGAACGCAACATCGCCATCGCCAAGATGTTCGGCGTGCCGGTGGTTGTCGCGATCAACCGCTTCCCGGACGATACCGACGCCGAAGTCGAGCTCGCCCGCGCCGGAGCTGAAAAGGCCGGTGCAGAAGCAGCGGTACTGGCCGACCACTGGGCACATGGCGGTAAGGGCGCAGTCGAACTCGCCGAAGCCGTCGTGGCAGCCTGCGAGAAGCCGAGCAACTTCCAGCTGCTCTATCCGGACGATATCTCGATCAAGGAAAAGATCGAGACCATCTGCAAGAAGGTCTACCTCGCAAAGGACGTGACGTACTCGGAAAAAGCCGAAGCCCAGATCGCATCGTACGAACGTGCGGGTCTGAGCCACTTGCCGATGTGCATGGCCAAGACGCACCTGAGCCTCTCGCACGACCCGTCGCTCAAGGGCGTTCCGGAAGGCTTCACCGTTCCGGTTACGGAAGTTCGCGCCGCAGCCGGTGCCGGATTCCTCTACCCGCTCCTCGGTACGATGCGAACAATGCCCGGCCTGCCTTCCAAGCCGGCGTTCATGAATATCGACCTCGACGAGGACGGACAGGTCGTCGGAATGTTCTAAGAACGTCCTGGCGACGGATCAGCAAACGGAAACCACGAATTGCACACCTGCCTGCCCAGCTGGCGCTAGCCAGGTAGGCAGGAATTAAAACTGATTACACAAAGTTGTTTATTTCAAAGGCTTTTGAATTAGTGACATTCGTGGTAAGCAGATCGTTCAACCGCTTGCGGTTTAGCTATGTTCGTTAACTTTATTTGGTCGCAGGACCTTGATTTAGTAGCATGGAAATGAGTCGATCTCGTTTCCTGGAGAAGTGGATATGTCGCAAGTTGATCTTACCTCGCAAGACATGTTGAAGTTATCCGATTGCACCGAGCTTATGGATCGCCAATGGGCGCCGTGCAGGTATCACTGCCCCGTCCACGCCGACGTGCGCGGGTATATCGAGCATGTCGCAGGCGGCAGGTTCCGCGATGCGGTGGACCTTATCCGCCAAAAGCTGCCCTACGCGACGGTATGCGGAAGAATCTGCCATCATCCCTGCGAAGCGAACTGCCGCCGCGAGAGCGTCGACGAAGCGGTCGCCATACGCGAGGTCAAGCGATTCGTTGCTGAGCTTCAGGGCGTCGATGGCGCGACCGTACACAAGGCCGCCAGCCAAGACAAGGCCCGCGTCGCCGTCGTCGGATCGGGCCCTGCGGGGCTATCGGCCGCACTTGACCTGGCTAAGCTGGGCTATCGCCCGACCGTCTTCGAGAAATTCGACGTCGCCGGCGGAGTTCCCGCGACCGCCATACCTTCCTATCGACTGCCCGACGACGTGATCAAGATCGACGTAGACTGGATCGCAGCACACGGCGTCGAGATCGTAACCGGCGTCCAGATTGGCAAGGACAAGACCCTCGACGATCTCCGCAGCGAAGGCTTCGAAGCCGTGATCGTAGCCGCAGGCCTGGCCGCCGGACGAATGCTTCCGCTACCGGGAGCAGATAGTCCGCGAGTGTTGGAGGCGATGAGCTTCCTGACGGCTGCGAGGTTCGGCGAATCCATAGACCTCGGTAAGAACGTGGTAGTCATCGGCGGTGGAAACGTAGCCATGGACGTCGCGCGGACAGCAGTTCGCCTGGGTGCCCAGGCCGTCACCGCGATGTGCCTCGAAGACGAACAGGAAATCCCCGCCTTCTCGTGGGAGATCGAAGAAGCCATCGAAGAAGGCGTGCAGATCACCCACCGCCGCGGGCCCGTAGAGGTGCTCCGCGAGGGCGAGGCAGTCACCGGCCTAAAGACCCGCAAGGTCACGCGAGTGTTCGACGGCGAGGGTAACTTCTCACCGGAATATGACGATGCGGACATAATCGACATCGAATGCGATACGGTGATTCTCGCCATCGGTCAGATGGCCGATATGAACTTCACCGAAGGCAGCTCGCTGGAAGTAACCGACCGCGGCAGATTGACCTTCGACCCGGCCACTCACCAGACCAACATTGAAAACGTCTTCGCCTGCGGCGAGATCGTCACGCCTCCTGGCTCAGCCGTAGAGGCATGCGCATCGGGCCAGCGGGCAGCGGTGGCGGTGGACTTGTTCCTTTCGGGCAAGGCCGTCGAGCTTAACGAATCGTTGGGCGAGGCCATCGGCGAGATCCCCTGCAAGACAGCGGAACTGGTTCGCAAGGTTGCCCGCTGCACCGTCGAAGCGCCCAGCGGCGCTGAGCGTGCGAAGAACTTCGAGCAGATAGATAGCAACCTCGCCGAGGCTGTGGCGATGGCCGAGGCCCGGCGATGCATGGGTTGCGGCGGCGGTGCTGAAGTGCTCGTCGATAAGTGCGTCGCCTGCCTGACCTGCCTGCGGGTCTGCCCGTTCGACATCCCCAAAATTACCGATGTGGCGCGGATCGATTCGGCGCTCTGCCAGGCCTGCGGAATGTGCGTGGGCGATTGCCCGGGCAACGCGATTATTCTCCGCTCTCGCGACGCACGCTGCATCCAGACACACACCGCCGACGTTCTCGCCGAAGGTAACGCCAAGGTGATCGCCTACGTATGCGGACACAATGCGTCGGCCGACGAGCTTAAAGCCCCGTCAACCACCGAAGGCGTCAGCGAAATATACATGCCAAGCATGAGCCAACTCAGCGCGGTCGATATTCTGCACGCCTTCCTGAGCGGAGCAACCGGCGTGATCGTGATCGCCCTACCCGATGCAGCCGAACGCTATCCAGGCACGACCGCCCGGGTAGCCAAGCGAGCCGGCCAGGCAAGCGAGTTGCTAGCCGAGATAGGCATCAGCAAAGACAAAGTGCAGTTCGTGGAACTCGAGCAAGTCGATCGCAAGACGATTACCGATTCCATCGCTGCCGCAGCCGAAACGATTCAATCGGCCTGACAAACGAGCCACGCGCTGCGGTCAAGGCGACAGACAAGCAAAGAAGACACAGACGACACAATGTTGCGTGTTCTAACTGCTTTTTGAATTAGTGAAATTCGTGGACGCAGTTGTTGTTGAATTCGTGGACACAGTTATTGTGAAATTAGTGGTAACAGGAGAAGGTTAATGATTGTTGCAGAGAGAAAACCTTTTGAAGAGATCATGGAGATGCTCGCCGGGCGCAAGAGCGTTCTGGTTCTCGGCTGCGGCGGATGCGTGAGCGTCTGTCTGACCGGTGGCGAGCGCCAAGCCGAAACGTTGGCGACGCAGATCAAGCTCGCCTCGGCCACCAGCGGCCAGGAGATGACGGTCGATTACGACTGCATCACCAGGCAGTGCGATCGCGAGTTTGTGGACAATCTCGCCAAGGACCCCACCCAGTACGACGCGGTCGTGTCTATCGCCTGCGGTGCGGGCGTGGGTTTCATGAGCGAGATCATGCCCAAGGTTACTTACCTGCCCGGTATGAACACCACGTTCCTGGCAGCCAGCGTCGAACAAGGCGTCTGGGCCGAGTATTGTCAGGGCTGTGGCGATTGCCACCTAGCCTGGACGGGCGGAATCTGCCCCATCGCCCGCTGCTCCAAGAACATGCTCAACGGCCCGTGCGGCGGGACGAACAAGGGCATGTGCGAGATCAACCCGGACATGACTTGCGGCTGGCAGGATATCTACGATCGCCTGCAAGAGCTCGGTCAACTTGACAATCTCAAGAAGGTCCGCCCCGCGCGGAATCATCGCAACGATCGCGGCCAGGGCGTGAGGCGGATGGTCCTCAGCGAACTCGTCGACCAGGAGGCCACCAATGAGTGAAGCCGTAAGTAAACTTCAGGAAGCATTTGAATCAGGCGAGTTCGTCGTAACCGGCGAGATCGGACCGCCCAAGGGAACGAACATCGGCCCGTGCCTGCACGAAGCCGAGGAGTACCTCAAGGGCAAGGTCACCGCCGTCAACGTTACCGACATCCAGACTGCCGTCATGCGTCTGGGTTCGATGGCCGCCAGCCACATGCTCGTCGAACGCGACATCGAGCCGGTTTTCCAGATGGTCTGCCGCGACCGCAACCGCCTTGCACTGCAGAGCGACTTGCTTTCGGCGTACGCACTGGGCATCCGCAACGTGCTTTCGCTTACCGGCGACCACCAGGCGATGGGCGACCACCCCGAAGCCAAGGGCGTGTTCGATCTGGATTCGGTTGAGTTGCTGGAGACCATGTGCAAGCTCGAGGGCGGTAGTGACCTCGGCCATGATTTCAAGGGCAACCCAAACGAACTGGACGGTTCGCCGAAATTCTTCAAGGGCTGCTGCACCACACCGTGCGCGGACGACATCGAGCCGCAGATCATGAAGCTCGAAAAGAAAGTCGCCGCCGGAGCCCAGTTCGTGCAGACCCAGGCAGTTTACGACCCGGCGAGTTTCGAGACGTTCATCAAGCGCGTCGAGCACCTCAACGTTCCGATCATGGTCGGTATCGTCACGCTCAAGTCAGCCGGCATGGCAAAGTACATGAATCGCTCGGTACCGGGCGTGCAAGTTCCCGCCGAGATGATCCAGCGCCTGACTGATGCAGACAAGGACGACCGCCCGAAGGTCAGCGTGGATATCGCCGGTGAGATCATTCGTGGCGTTAAAGATATGTGCCAGGGCGCCCACCTTATGACACTCGGCTGGGACAAGTACGTCCCTGACATCATCGAAGCTGCAGGACTGAACTAGAGACACTCTAAGGAGATTCACGTGTCAGCACAGATTATCGACGGAAAACCCGTCGCAGAAAAAATTAAGGCAATCGCAGCCGCAGACGCAGCCAAACTCACCGAAGCAGGACGCACCCCCCACCTGGTAGCCGTTCAGGTCGGCGAGAATCCCGCATCGAAAATGTACACTAACATGCAGGCAAAGGCATGCGCGTCAGTCGGCATCGAGTACGAACTGCTCAACCTGCCTGCCGAGATGACGCAGGACGAACTGCTCGCCAAGATGGCAGAGCTTAACGCCAACGACACGGTGACCGGTATCATCCTACAGATGCCCGTCCCGCAGCAGATCGACGCCCGCAAGGTGCAAGTCGCAATCAGCCCGGCCAAGGACGTCGAGGGAATGCACCCGGAGAACATGGGCAAGCTGTTCTACGGCGGCGGAACCGTCGCACCATGCACGCCGATGGCAGCTGTCGAACTGCTCAAGCAGACATGCAGCGACCTTGCAGGCAAGGAAGTGGTCGTCGTCGGACACAGCGAGATCGTCGGCAAGCCCATCGCCGCGATGCTGCTTGAATCGCTTAGCGAGTCCCCCACCGTCACGGTCTGCCACGTAGCCACCAAAGACCTGACCGCCCATCTGCAGGCTGCCGATATCGTATTCGTAGCAACGGGCGTTTCGCAGGCACGCTGGATGGGCTACAACCGCCGCAAAAAAGCCGGCGAGGACGTCTCCCTGCCGAACCTGAGCCCACTTGTCAGCGCCGACATGCTCAAAGAAGGTGCGATCGTCATCGACGTAGCCATCAACCGCATCCCCAAAGCGTTCGACGATGAAGGCAACCCCGTCAAGAACGATAAGGGCCGCAACGCCATGCAAACCGTCGGCGACGTTGATTACGAAGCCGCTCTCGAAAAAGTCGGTGCCATCACGCCCGTTCCCGGCGGAGTTGGACCGGTAACCGTCGCAATGCTGCTGAAAAACACCGTCGAATGCGCAAAGGCAATGGCGTAACGGACAGGGACCAGTAACAGACTTAAACAGCGCGGCGGGAGCCTATTCCCGTCGCGTTTTCTGTTGCGCCGGAGAAAATACCAGTCGTCAGGTATGGAATTCCGCCACCCCGCGCGGTATATAACCCAACCCGAGAGAGCACCAACTGGCCGCTTCTGCCCCCCGGGCAGCGCGAACGTTTACCGCAGACCCACAATCTGAAGGAACCAACAATGGAAGCTGTCCCCATCAAACGAGCGATTCTGAGCGTTTTCGACAAGACCGGAATCGAAGATTTCGCCCGCAGCCTGGCCGATATGGGCGTGGAAATTCTCTCATCCGGCGGAACCTGCAAAGCCATCGAAGCTGCAGGCATCCCCGTCAAGCCCATCAAGGAATGGACCGGCTTCCCCGAGATGCTAGGCCATCGCGTGGTAACGCTGCACCCGAAAGTCCACGGTGGAATCCTCGCTCTCCGCGATGACCCGGAACACCAGGCCGATATGGAAAAATACGACATCGAACCGGTTGATCTCGTCTGCGTTTCGCTTTATCCGTTCGAGAAGGCCATCGCCAAGGAAGGCTGCACGCTGGCAGAGGCGATTGAGATGATCGACATCGGCGGGCCGACGATGATCCGCTCAGCCGCCAAGAATCACCGCTACGTCACCGTCGTGACAGACGTCTCGCAATACTCCGACGTGATCGACGAGATGAAAGCCAATGACGGCTCCGTCACCGGTGAACTCCGCCAGAAGCTCGCACACGATGCGTTCAGCCTGACCTGCCACTACGATACGATTATCTCGACGTACCTCGCCGAGCAACGAGGCGACAAGCTGCCCCAGCGAATCTCCTTCAGCTACACCAAGAGCTCCGATCTGCGTTACGGCGAGAACCCGCACCAGGACGGTGCGTTCTACGTCGGTCCCGACGCGACCGAACCCTGCATCGCCCGGGCCAAGCTGCTGGGCGGCAAGCCGATCAGCTATAACAATTACTTCGACGCAAACGGTGCGCTCGAACTGGTCAAGGATTTCGACGAGCCTGCAGTGGCGATCATCAAGCACGCCAACCCAGCCGGCTGCGCTATCGACGACGACCTGGTAGAGGCCTATCGCAAATCCTACTACGGCGACGTCAATGCATGCATGGGCGGAATCATAGCGGTCAACCGCCCGGTCACCTGCGAACTTGCCACGGCAATCGTAGAGACCTACTCGCGTTGGGGCAAAGCAGCCGGAGCCGGCGGATACTTCGCCGAGATCATCGCAGCACCGAGCTTCGAAGACGGCTCGCTCGATATCATCAAGGCCCGCAAAGGCTGGGGCAGCGACGTTCGCCTGCTGGAAGTGGGCGAGTTAACCGGCAAACGCAACAAAGAGAAGTTCGTCAAGTACGTCGTCGGCGGAGCTATCGTGCAGGACCGCGACTTACTCGGCCTGAACGAGGACGACTGGAAGGTCGTCACCAAGCGCCAGCCCAGCGAAGCCGAACTTGCCGACATGCGATTCGCCTGGCTGGTATGCAAGCACGTGAAGTCCAACGCCATCGTACTGGCCAAGGATCGCGCCCTGCTGGGTGCCGGAGCGGGCCAGATGAGCCGCATCAATTCGGCGCGTCTTGCCGCGCAGATCGCCAAGGCATACGGCGGTGGCGACAAGGTAGACACAACCGGATGCACGCTGGCCAGTGACGCATTCTTCCCCTTCCCGGATTCACTGGACTGGGCCGTCGAAGCAGGCGCCACAGCCGTCATCGAACCGGGCGGAGCGAAGAAGGACGCCGATGTAATCGCCCGTGCCGACGAACTCGGCTTGGCGATGATCTTCACCGGCGCGCGACATTTTAATCATTAGTCCACCCGCCTTCGTCCCTTTGGACTTCGGCGTGGCAGGCTGATTCCACAGATTGCACAGATACAACAGCGTAAGAAATACAAGCGTGGCGTCCTTAACCGGGCGTCACGTTTTTCTTTCCAGAAGCCGACGGTTTGTCTATCCTGTTTACCCAGGAGAAGAAGCATGATCGAGATTCGCCAGGCAACTAAGACCGACGCTGATTTCATAATCTCGGCCCAGGTCGCGTTGGCCACAGAGACGGAATCGCTCTCGCTCGACCGCGATACAGTGACCGCCGGCGTGGGAGCAGTCTTCGACGACCCGGCCAAGGGCACCTACTACATCGCCGATGAAGACGGTGAGTGCATCGGCTGCCTGATGGTCACTCCCGAATGGTCCGATTGGCGAAACGCTACGGTGCTGTGGCTCCAGAGCGTCTACGTTCGCCCCGAAGATCGCGGCCGCGGGGTCTTCCGAGCACTGTACGCCCACATGCTTGAACTGGTGAAATCAACCGAATCCATAGCTGGCCTGCGCCTGTACGTGGACAAATCCAATTCGGCTGCGATGAGTGCATACGAAAAACTCGGGATGGACGGCCACCATTACCAGACCTACGAGTGGATGAAGACGTGAATTCGTGGACTCAGCGCGGTGGGTTTCCCCGAAGGGGCAGGCACCGAAGACAACCTTCGGACCCGATCCGCCTCGTTTTTCACTTCAGATGCCGACGGTTTGTCTACCCTGCGTGGACCGGAACGATTCGCCGCCAGATTGCGCCTCTGGATGGCGGGGAGTCCTCGGTCTCGCTGGTCCGCAGCACGCGCTGGGCAACTGCGATCCGGTAGGACGCAATCATCCTGGCGATCTGCTCGGCGGCTGCGTCTTCCGGACTTTCATCGTCAATAAACTCATCGGTGAACGCGAAGTAGTCCAGCGGATACTCCCGAACCAGGTAATCGGCGATGGTCTCGGCATCGAACAGAACACCCGGCTCGATACCCTGTATCGCTTCCCACACTATTGTCTCGATGTCCATTTCCCACTTTCCTCATAAGGACGTGACGCGATTGCCGGATAGTCCCCTTACCGGTTCCCGCAACCTAAAGAATATGACCCATATCCCGCTTTATCAAAAACTTGTGAAAAAGTTCTGCCTCCGTAACGCACCTGTCCCCGCCGATTTGCCCGAGACGATTGCACGCCTGCTATGATCTGACGTGCACGCCGTTGTCGCGGAGGTACTGCTTGACCTCGGCGATTGTGTACTGACCGTAGTGGAAAATCGACGCCGCCAGTGCAGCATCGGCCTTTCCGTCGGTCAGCGCCCTTAGCATGTGCTCCGGACCGCCCGCCCCGCCCGATGCGATGACCGGAATCGGAACCGCGTCAGCCACAGCCGCAGTCAGCGCGATATCAAACCCGTCAGTGTGGCCGTCTGCGTCCATACTCGTCAGCAGAATCTCTCCGGCGCCGAGTTGCTGGACCTCCTGTGCCCATTCGATGACGTCCATCCCGGTCGGTTCGGTCCCAGCCGCTACCACCACTTCCCAACTATCGCCCTTGGCGCGGGCGTCGATGGCGCAGACCATGCACTGGTTTCCGAACGCCTCGGAGGCGTCTTTGACGAGCTGCTTGTTCTTGACCGCTGCGGTGTTGAGCGAGACCTTGTCCGCACCGGCCTTGAGAAGCTCACGAACGTCGTCGACCGTACGAATGCCACCCCCCACGGTGAACGGAATGAACACTTCCTCGGCTACGCGAGCAACCAGCTTGCGGATGGTATCGCGGGCTTCGAGCGTAGCGGTGATATCGAGGAACACAAGTTCGTCGGCGCCCTGCTGGGAATACTGCTTACCACACTCGACCGGGTCGCCTGCGTCGCGAAGATTCACGAAGCTCGTACCCTTGACGACGCGGCCGTCTTTAACGTCCAGACACGGAATCACACGTTTAGCTAACATCTTTTTATACCTCGCAAATTCGCAGGAGTTCCGGGTGTGACCTTGGTCATTTGGCAACATTCTCTGCGCGACTGTTAAGCGTTTTATTACCTTGCCAGGCGACAGAAATTCTCGAGTATCTTCAAACCGTACTCAGCCGATTTTTCCGGGTGGAACTGCAAACCGTACACGTTGCCCTTGCCGATGGCTGAGGCATACCGCCCGTTGTAATCCGTGCTGCCGATAACAACGTCGCTCTCGGCCGGGACGACATAGTACGAGTGCGCGAAGTAGAAGAACGAGTCGTCCGGGACGCCCTCAAACAGCGGCGTCTGGCGCTCCTGGCGAACCTGGTTCCAACCCATCTGCGGAACCTTGAGCCCCACCGCAAAGTGACGCACCGAGCCCTTGATAATGTCCAGGCCCTCATGTGTCCCATGCTCGTCGGACTCGCTGAACAAAAGCTGATAGCCCAGGCAGATGCCCATGAAAGGCTTGCCCGAACCGGCGGCTTCTTTAATCGCATCGACGAGGTTCGATTCGCGAAGATTGTCCATCGCCTTGCGAAAAGCGCCCACACCAGGCAGTATCACACCGGCTGCGCTTGCGATTTCGCCGGCGTCGCAGGTCACCAGAGCGTCCTGCCCGAGGCGGTCCATGGCGCACTTGACGCTCTTGAGGTTGCCTGCTCCGTAATCAACTATCGCTATCATCGTTCTTCTGCTGCTTTCGCTGTCCCAGCCGGCTTGGCTGGGCGAATCGGTCACTTAATCAGGATCGCCAGTTTCAAGCAAGCAAAATCCACATCGCGTGAGTCTACCTGCTTCGCTGGTATCGCTTGTAATCTACATTGAGGTTCTTGATGCGATATCGCAGGATTCGCCCGGTCGTGCCGAGGTCGCGTGCGGCGGCAGCCATGTTGCCTCCGGTGCGTTTCAGCGCATCTACGATTACGTCGCGTTCGAACAGTGCGACGCGGTCCTCCAACGAGCCGCTGCCCACGGTATCGGATGCATCGGACGTCTGGAGCGAGGGCGGCATGTTGTGGCCGTGTATGACGCCGTCAGTGCTCAGCAACACCGCCCGCTCGACGCAGTTCTCCAACTCGCGGACGTTGCCCGGCCAGTGGTAGGCAACCATCATGTTGATCGCCGGTGTGGAAATTCGCCTGACGTTCTTGGCCATCACGCCGGAGTACTTCTCGACGAAGTGATCGGCCAGCAGCACGATATCGTTGCGGCGGTCGCGCAACGGCGGCAGCACCACTGGAAACACGTTGATGCGGTAGTACAAATCCTGCCTGAACTGCCTTGCCTCGACCGCCTGCTCGAGATCGCAATTGGTCGCGCAGATCACCCGAACGTTCGCACGCTTTGTTGCGTTACTGCCGACACGCTGGAACTCGCGCTCTTGCAGGAATCGCAGCAGCTTGACCTGCGTCGCCGGAGAGAAATCGCCTATCTCGTCGAGGAACAGCGTCCCGCCGTCGGCCTCTTCCATGCGACCCTTGCGAGACTGTATAGCGCCGGTAAAGGCGCCTTTCTCGTGGCCGAACAGTTCGCTCTCCAGCAGACCCTCGGACAGCGCTGCACAGTTGACCTTGACGAACGGCCCGCGCCCGCGCGGACTGGAATAGTGAATCGCGCTGGCAACAAGTTCCTTGCCCGTACCCGATTCGCCGCGAATGAGAACGGTCGTATCGCTGGCAGCTACCTGGTGGATGGCGCTGTAGACTTCCCGCATGGCACCGGAATTGCCGATGATGTTCTCCGGGCGAAAGCGATCTTCAAGCTCACTGCGCAGGCGCATGTTTTCTTCTTCCAGCGCCTGGCGATCGGACTCGATTTCCCGTCGCATCTGGACGTCGTTGGCAATCAGGCTGGCGACGATGCTCAGAAGGCGAACGTCTTCATCCAGCGAAGCCGATTCGGCAAACACGCGATCTGCCGAGAACGCCCCCACCACTTCGCTTCCAATGGCAATCGGAACGCAAATGAAACTGATTTCCTCTTTGGTGATCTTCCGCCGCTTGTGAATGCGATCCAGAAACAGAGGTTCCTGCGAGATTTTCGGAACAATAACGGACTTGCCCGTTTCGAGGACTCGCCCGGCGATGCCCTCGGATGTCTTGTAGCGGACCGAGCCCGGTTCCAACGAGAGATTGTGGGCGGCTTCGAGCACGAGTTCGTCTCCGTCGGCGGATCGGAGCATGACCGTTCCTCGTGTCATGCCCAACTCGTTGTCCAGAACGTCGAGCACTTCTGCCAGCACCTGCTTCTGACGCGAACCCGATGCCAGAACCTGGCTGATCGCGTAAAGCGCCTCCAACTCGCGCATGTGCTTGGGCACGTCCAATCCACTATTGATGCCTTCAACTGTTCCGGCCATGGTCTTTCCTCTCACCACAATGTAACGACACCTCGACTATGAGACATTATTGTACAATTCTATATTATAAATGACAATACTGTAGCATATTGCTGATTAGGGCTTGCCTGCCTTACCTGCCTAACACTTGCATATTACACCATTTATGCTCGTAAAACCTTTTTGGCACGAATTATGCATAGTGGTGCCTCATTGGCATGGATTCCCTACTGGCATATCGAAAGGATGAGCAATTGAGAACTAGAGATAAAACAAGTGGCCCCATGGTGGGTTGGCGCATTGTGTTGAGCCTCGGACTGGTATGCATTGTGGCATCCTTCTGGCCAGGTCTGGCCCAGGCAGCCGAGCCCGAAGTTGCAGCTCCCGCCGGGCAATGGACCAAGCCGCTCCCGATCAGTTTCACGCTGGATTATACGCTGGTGAGTGACTATGTCTTTCGCGGTGTCAACCTCAGCGAGTTTTCAGGCGAGGGCCGTGAGAAACCCAACCACCAGATGACGGCCGGTATCAGCTACGACGCAGGCGCGTTCGGCACGTTCGGCTTTTCGACTTGGTTCGAATGGTACGCCGCACAGGACAGCCGCCGATTCGACCCGGCATCGGACGGAAAGCTGCAGGAAGTCGATTACATCCTCTACTGGAGCTATGACCTGTCACAGCTAAACAAGTCGATTCCGGTCACCTTCGAGACTGGCTGGATCGCCTACACCCTGCCGCAATCGGCCGGCGATGCCTACTACACCAATGAGTGGTACATCACCCTCGGCCTGGATGACAGCACCTTGTTTGGAACTGAAGGCGGCGTGTTGAATCCATATGTCGGATATTACCTGGACACCGATGACGTCAAGGGATGCTGGATTGAGTTGGGCGTCAGCCACGATTTCGCACTGGCGGAACTTGGAATGGCCAATGTAGTCGGACTCAAGGATATCACGCTGACCCCTTCGGCTGTATTGGGTATTGACCGTGGACAGATCGATAGTGGGTGGCACGTCAACAATATCCTTTACGGACTCGATGTGAGTTACGACCTGTCCGGTGCGCTGAATATTCCCAGCCAATACGGCAGCTTGACACTTACGGGCTTTCTGTATTTCTCCAACGCTATCAACGACGACGTGATCAACGATGAACTCTTCGGCGGTGTTAGCATTGGTTATAATTGGTAGCACACGCCTCGCTTCTGAAACACTGCGTAAGTCATACGACGGCTCATTTGCATTGAAAGGGCAAGAAATTGAAAGACTCAATGGCACACACACTCGGTAGCAGTTCGGCTCTGAGAAAGATGATGCTTTTCTTAGGCATCTCAGTTGCGGTGGTTATGCTGGCCGCATCACCTGCAGTCGCTGCCGACGGAGATACGAGCATCATTCCCGCGCTCAGCGGACTGGACACTATGTGGGTTCTGATCGCTGCGTTCATGGTGTTCTTCATGCAGGCTGGTTTCGGCATGGTCGAAGCCGGGTTCATCCGTGCCAAGAACGCATGCAACATCCTGACCAAGAACTTCATGGACTACTGCACGGCCAGCATCATGTTCTTCCTTGTCGGATATGCGTTCATGTTCGGCGGGGGTGATAATGGCTTCATTGGCACGAGCGGCTTCGGCATGGTCGACGTGGCCACTGAGAATGGTGGCGCGTTGGCGGTCCCGAGCGTATCAGTCTGGGCGTTCTGGCTATTCCAGGCCGCCTTCTGCGGAGCTGCAGCTACGATCGTCGCCGGTGCGATGGCCGAGCGGATGAAGTTCTCCGCTTACCTCCTGTACACAATTGTCATCTCGGCGATTGTCTATCCCATCATCGGACATTGGGTCTGGGGCGGCGGATGGCTGAGCGAGATGGGCTTTTCCGATTTCGCCGGTTCTACCGTCGTTCATGCGACAGGCGGCTGGGCTGCGTTCATAGGCGCGCTACTGCTTGGTCCGCGAATCGGGAAGTACAACGGTAACGGTAAGGTCAAAGCCATCGCCGGCCATTCCATTCCGCTGGCGGCGCTGGGTGTGTTCATACTCTGGTTCGGATGGTTCGGATTCAATCCCGGTTCGACGCTGGGCGTCGAAGGCCAGGAAAGCCTGGTCGGCCTGATTGCGATCAACACCAACCTCGCTGCGGCAGCCGGAGCAATTGTTGCGATGGCCACCGTCTGGATCCTCTACGGTAAACCGGACCTGTCCATGACCATGAACGGTGCATTGGCCGGCCTGGTCGCAGTCACCGCACCGTGTGCGTTCATCGATCCGTGGGCTGCAATCTGCATCGGAGCCGTCGGCGGAGTGGTCGTTGTGTTCGGCGTGTGGTTGCTCGACAAGATCAGAGTGGACGATCCGGTCGGCGCGGTCTCCGTCCACGGAATGAACGGAATCTGGGGCACGCTGGCCGTTGGTATCTTCGGTAAAGAATCGCTCGGCCTGGCCTCCGACGGCCTGCTTTACGGCGGTGGCTTCAAGCAGCTTGGAATCCAGGCATTGGGTACGTTTGCGTGTGCGGGTTTTGCGCTGGTAGCGATGGGCTTGGTGTTCTTGCTCATCAAGAGCACAGTGGGTCTGCGAGTATCACGCGAAGAAGAACTGCGCGGCCTGGATATCGGCGAGCACGGAATGGAATCGTACGCAGGTTTCCAGGTTTTCGTAACCGAATAGATCAGTGCTCCCCAGCAGGGCGCTACACTTGGAGAAACAATAATGAAGCTTGTTATAGCCTACATTCAACCGCAAAAACTCAACGACGTCAAGCAGGCGCTCTACGCCGCAAACGTCATGAAGATGTCCGTCACCAACGCACTCGGTTGCGGCAGGCAGGGCGGATACCACGAAACGTACCGTGGCGTGGATATAGAAGTGAACCTGCTCAAAAAGATACGCCTTGAAATAGCCGTCAACGACGAGTACGTTGAGCCAACGATAGAAGCCATCGTATCAGGTGCCCGAACGGGCAATATCGGCGACGGTAAGATTTTCGTCATACCGTTGGAACGCTGCGTAAGAATACGAACCGGCGATCAGGGCAACGACGCGGTAGGCTGATATCAGGTGCATGCTTTGCCACAATATTGGCAATGGATATTGCAACTAATACACAAATGTAACTGCTTGCCATAGTATATGACATTTATGTTACTGTCGTTCTGCCTTATGACTTTCCTGTTCTCACAGTAACTACTGCTCTAGTCACGCCTTATCTTTATTGTTCGGTTTTGGCATGAGATGTGCTCATGTTCTTATCTGGGCAACGTGTATGGTGGCCGGCCCACTGCATAGGTGCAATTGATCGCGGCTTGGGAGCTCGAACCAGAAAACGAGACTTACCCTGGCCGCCCTGTTTCCAAGGAGCTATTCAAAATGACGCCGAAGGAATTCTTCGAATTCTGCAAGAAGAACAGCATTGAAATGATCGACATGAAGTTCGT